>JAESGH010000133.1_pt1 | contig 225866 bp, 205 predicted proteins | sample 9269641 | NCBI WGS metagenome assembly JAESGH01 (sample SAMN14515345, study PRJNA621665) | algae metagenome | isolation source: Phormidium tanganyikae FI6-MK23 and co-occurring heterotrophs from granitic... | place: USA: Fort Irwin, California | collected 1998-05-24
CGCCATCCCGGCGCTGGCGGGGGCGCGCTGCTGTCCGCTCAGTCCGGGACGATGAACGGCTGGAAGCCGGCCTGACGCAGAGTGTCGAGCGTGAGCTCCGAGTGCTCGGGTCCGCGCGTCTCGACGCTCAGTTCGAGGATGACGTCGCTGATCTGCAGTCCGTGACCGTGGCGCGTGTGCATCGCCTCGATGACGTTCGCCCCCGCCGCGGCGATGAGCTCGGACACCCGGGCGAGCTGACCGGGGCGGTCGGGCAGCGGCACGCGGATCGTGAGATAGCGGCCCGATGCCGCGAGACCGTGCGAGACGACGCGCTGCAGCAGCAGCGGGTCGATGTTGCCGCCGGACAGCACGGCCATCGTCGTCCCGGTCGCGGAGACCTTCCCGGCGAGGATGGCCGCGACGCCTGCAGCGCCCGCGGGCTCGACGACGACCTTGGCCTGCTCGAGGAGGATGAGCATGGCGCGCGCCAGATCGTCGTCCGAGACCGTGACGACCTCGTCGACGAGGTCCTTGATGATGTCGAACGGGATCGCTCCCGGACGGGCGACGAGGATGCCGTCGGCGATGGTCGGCCGCGTCACGATGTCGACGGGCTCTCCTGCTGCGAGCGACGGGGCCATGGCGGCCGCGTTCTCGGCCTGGACGCCGATCACCCGCACGGTGCGGCCGAGCTCGGCGGCGCGGGCCTTGACGGCGGCGGCGACGCCCGCGATGAGGCCTCCGCCGCCGATGCTGAGCACGATGGTGTCGACCTCGGGTGCGTCCTCGAGCAGTTCCAGACCGAGTGTGCCCTGCCCGATCACGACGTCGCGGTGATCGAACGGAGGGATGAGCACGGCACCGGTGCGCTCGGAGAACTCGGCGGCGAGGCGCAGCGAGGTCGCCACGGTCTCGCCCTCGAGCACGACCTCGGCGCCGTAGCCGCGCGTGGCCAGGAGCTTGGGCACCGGCACGCCGAGAGGCATGAAGATCGTGGCGGGGATGCCGAGGGCCTGGGCGGCGAGTGCGACGCCCTGCGCGTGGTTGCCGGCGGAGGCCGCCACGACCCCGCGCGAACGCTCCTCGGCGCTGAGCCGCGAGAGACGGTACGCCGCGCCGCGGATCTTGAACGAGCCGGTGCGCTGCAGGTTCTCCATCTTCAGCAGCACCGGAGCGCCGAGGATGTCGGACAGTGCTCGCGACGGCAGCGTCGGCGTATGGGAGATCACCTCAGCCAGGCTCTGAGCCGCGTACTCGAACTCGGACAGGCTGGGGACTGCGCTCATCGATTCCTCCGTTGCCGCTCGCGCGGCACTGTGCTCCAGATCAGATCTCCACTCGGGACGTCGCCGGTGCGCCACGACCCCGAACTCAATGTCACCGCGGCGACGTTCACGAATGCCGCCAACGGCACGGCGAACAGCGCCCCCGGGATGCCCGCGATCATCGCGCCTCCCGCGACGACGAGCACGACGGCCAGCGGATGCACCTTCACCGCCGATCCCATCATGATCGGCTGCAGGATATGGCCTTCGATCTGCTGCACCGCGAGCACGACCAGCAGCATGAACAGCGCGGTCCACGGCCCGTTGTACACGAGGGCGAGGAACACGGCGACGGCGCCGGTGGCGACCGCACCCACGATCGGGATGAACGAGCCGAGGAAGACCAGGACGGCCACCGGGAGGGCGAGCGGAACCTGCAACAGGAACGCGCCGATCCCGATGCCGATCGCGTCGATGGTCGCGACGAACAGCTGGGTCCGCGCGTAGTTGACGATCGTCCGCCAGCCGTTGCGTGCGGCGCTGTCGACGGCCGGACGCGCCTTGCGCGGGAAGAGCTTGACGGTCCAGCGCCAGATCCCGCCGCCGTCGGCGAGGAGGCAGATGAGGCTGAACAGAGCGAGGAGTGCTCCCGTGAGCACGTGCCCCAGCGTGGTGCCGATCGCCAGGGCACCCGACAGCAGAGCCTGCGTCTGCTCCTCGATCATCGCGAGGCCCTGGTCGATGTAGTCGGCGATCTGCTTGTCGGAGAGCTGCAGGGGACCCTCGTGCAGCCAGACCTGGAACCCGTCGATGGCCTTCGTCGTGCTCTCCTGCACGGCGGGGAGCTCGAGCCGGACCTGCCAGACGACGAGCCAGACGAGCCCGGTGACGATCGCCGCCGTGCCGAGGAGGGAGATGGCGATGGCGGCCCAGCGCGGGACGCGATGGCGCAGCATCCACTCGAAGGCCGGCCACAGCAGGGCCGTGATGAGGATGGCGACCATGAGCGGGATCACCAGAAGCTTGAGCAGCATGACGAGCCAGATGAACACGCCGATGACGGCGGCGATGAGCAGGAGCCGCCACGCGTAGGCGGCCGTGATGCGCAGTCGCGGCGGAACGGCCTCGTCGGCCTCGGTCGTCACGGTGCGGTCGGTGGAGATCGGGCGCGGGCGGAACAGGTCTCGCAGCCGTGGTCGCTGGTCCTCGCTCATCGCCCAAGTCTACGGCGGTCGCCGCTCGGCTCATGACGCGATGTCCTCGGCCGGGGATACGCTGACGTCGTGACCGACACCCTCAGTTCCGCCCAGGCGCGCCGCATCGCTCTGGCCGCTCAGGGTTTCACCCGTGCACGCCCGGCATCCGTCTCCCGGCGTCACATCGATCGGGTGATGGAACGACTCGGAGTGCTGCAGATCGACTCGGTGAACGTCTTCGCGCGGTCGCACTACCTGCCCCTCTTCTCGCGTCTGGGCGCCTACGAGCCAGCGCTGCTCGACCGCGTGTTCCTCGCCCGCACCACCCACTACGTCGAGTACCTCGCCCACGAGGCGACCTTCATCCCGATCGAGGACTGGCCGCTGTGGCGGTTCCGCATGGACGACTTCCGCCGCCGCTGGGCGGGTGAGGATTCGTGGATGAGCACGAACGCCCGCACGGTGCAGTGGGTGCAAGACGAGCTGCGCACGCGGGGTCCGCTGCGTCCGGCCGACCTCCGCGCCGATGCACCGCGCGAACGCGGCACCTGGTGGGACTGGGACGAGGTCAAGCTCGCGCTCGAGCACCTCTGGCGCACGGGTGATGTGGCCGTGAGCGGCCGCCGCGGATTCGAGCGTTCCTACGCGCTGGCCGAACAGGTCATCCCCGATGCGATCCTCTCGCAGGAGATCCCTCGCGCCGAGGCGATCCACGAGCTGGTCCGTCGAGCGGCGAGATCGAGCGGGGTGGCGACCCAGTCCGACCTCGCCGACTACTACCGCATCAAGGATCGCGCCTCGGTCGCGCGCTCGATCGTCGACCTCGTCGAGGCGGGCGAACTCGAGCCGGTGCACGTGCGCGGCTGGGAGCGGGGCGGCCGCCCCCTCCCGTCGTGGCGGCACCGCGACGCGGTGCTGCCGCGGAAGATCGACGCGGCCGCCGTGCTGACGCCGTTCGACCCGGTGGTGTGGTTCCGCGACCGCGCGCTGCGCGCGTTCGACCTCGACTACCGCATCGAGATCTACGTGCCGGCCGAGAAGCGTCGATACGGCTACTACTCGCTGCCCGTGCTGGTCGGGGATCGCATCGTGGCCCGCGTCGACCTCAAGGCCGAGCGGGCCACCTCGACGCTGCAGGTGCAATCGGCGTGGTGGGAGCCGCAGGCGCGGCCCGACGACGTCGGCCGGATCGCCGAGGAACTGGCCCTGGCAGCTTCGTGGCAGGGGCTGGAGCACATCTCGGTCTCGGGCTGGGGCGATGCCACCGACGCGATCCACGATGCGCTGCGCGGAGACGTGGGCGCGTCGATCCGGCGTCACCTGCACACCAGAGAGGGCGTGTCATGACGCGTCGCCGGTGGTGGGTGATCGGCGGCGGCGTCGCCGTGGTCGTCGTCGCTGTGGCCGGCGTGCTCATCTGGCAGGCTGCGAGCCGTCCGGCCACCGCCGAGGAGGCGGCGACCGCCTACCTGCGCGCGCTGGAATCGGGTGATGCGGCGGCCGCCGAGGCGACCGGAATCGCCGTGACCGAGACGGCCCTCGATGCCTTCGCCAACGCTGCGGAGTTCATCGAAGACGCGGAGGTGTCAGCCCTCGATGAGAACGGCGGTTCCGCGACCGCCGATGTCGCCTTCCGCCTCGGAGGTGAGGAGCGCTCGGCGCAGCTGACGCTCTCGAACGACCGCGGACGGTGGACCGTGGATGCCTCCGCGCTCGGAACGATGACCGCCACGGCCACGATCGGCGCCTTCGTCGGCATCGGCGACGCGACGTTCCCCGTCGGCGAGGCGGTGGGCCTGCTCCCCGCCGCCTACACGGTCTCCGCCGCTCCCGCCTCGCTCCTCGACGGAAAGGGCACGGCGATTCTCCTCCCGGGCGAGACGGCAGATGTCGCTCTGGAGGTCGCTCTGCTCCCGGAGGCGACGGACGCAGCGCAGGAGAAGCTCGACGCGCACCTCGACACGTGCACCGCGCCTGCGGCGACACCGCCGGAGGGCTGCGGCATCCGCATCCCCTGGGGCACCGAATTCCGCGCCGTCTCCGAGATGCGCTACCGCATCGAGCAGGCGCCCTCCGTGGTGGTGACGGCGACGGGGTTCTCCGCCGACGGAGGTGTTCTCGTTGCGACCGTCACAGGCATCGGGCAAGACGGCGCAGATCGCACCACGACCTACCGCACGGAGTCGTGGAGCATCCGTGGCGACATCGCGTTCACTGCCGACGGGGTGGAACTGACGCCCTGGTGACGCGCGTCAGAACTGCACGCGCGGCGGCTCGGAGATCGCACCGCTGTCGGCGACCTCGAAGAACTCGCGCTCGGTGAAGCCCAGACCCTTCGCGAAGAGGTTGTTCGGGAACACCTTGATCTTCGTGTTCAGCTCGCGCACACCGCCGTTGTAGAAGCGACGCGCGGCCTGGATCTTGTCTTCGGTGTCGACGATCGCCTGCTGGAGCTGGAGGAAGTTCTGGCTGGCCTGCAGCTGCGGATACGCCTCGGCGACGGCGAAGAGGCTGCGCAGAGCCTGCTGCACGTGCCCCTCGGCGATACCCGCTTCACCCGGGCCGCTCGCCGACAGTGTCTCGGCACGCGCGCGAGTGACGTTCTCGAAGACCGCCTTCTCATGGAAGGCATAGCCCTTCACCGTCTCGATGAGGTTGGGGATGAGGTCGGCTCGTCGCTTGAGCTGCACGGTGATGCCGCTCCACGCCTCATCGACGCGGACCTTCAACTGCACCAGCGAGTTGTACGTGGCCCAGAGATAGATGCCGACGAGCAGGATCACTCCGACGACGATCAGTACTGGCACGAGCCATTCCATCAGAGGCCCACCCTTCCTCGTGTTTCTCTCATCCTAGACGCGCTGTCTGCACGTGTACTGGGGATGGCGCGTGCGATTCCGATCGATCCGGAGGTCAGGCACCGAGCACGCGCTCGAGGTAGCGGTTGCCGAACCGCCGCTCGGGGTCGAGCCGGTCTCGCACGGCCAGGAAGTCGTCGAACCGCGGATAGCGCTCGCGCAGCGTCTCGGCCGTCTGGGTGTGGAGCTTGCCCCAGTGCGGCCGGCCGCCGTGCTCGCGCATGATCAGCTCGACGGCCTCGAAGTACTCGGTCGGATCGGCGCGCCAATAGCGGTGCACCGCGATGTACGCACTCGCCCGGCCATGGGCCGTGGACAGCCAGCGATCGTCTTCTGCGGCGAAGCGCACCTCGACGGGGAACTCGATACGCCAGTTCCGCTGATCGATGAGCTTCCGCACGGCGCGGAAGGCCGTCACGACGTTCTCGGCGGGGATCGCGTACTCCATCTCGCGGAACCGCACGGTGCGACTCTGCGTGAGGACGCGGTCCGACAGATCGGTGTACTCGCGGTCACCGGTGAGCTTCACAGCCAGGCGGCTGAACGGCGGCGTGACGGCCGGGACGATCTGTCCCGCGGCGCAGACAACCCGGTAGACGCCGTTGGAGAGCAGCGTCTCGTCGATCCACTTCCCCACCGCAGGCAGCGGCTTGCGCACGGCCGATTCGGGCAGGCGCTTCTGGCGCTTGGTGAGGGCGACGTCGGTGTGAGGGAACCAGTAGAACTCGAAGTGATCGGATGCCGCGACGTGGCCCTCGATGTCGTCGAGCACCTCGTCGAGCGGCATCGGCTCGTCGATCGCGTGCATGACGAAGGCCGGAACGCACTGGAGGGTCACCTCGACGAGGATGCCGAGGGCGCCGAGGCCGAGCGCCGCGGCGGGCAGGAGCTCGCTGTCTGCTGCTCGTCGATGCGCAGGAACTCTCCGGCCGCGGTGATCATCGTGACGCCGACGACCTGAGTGGCGAGGCCGCCGAACCCTGCGCCGGTGCCGTGCGTGCCGGTCGAGATCGCGCCCGAGATCGATTGGCGGTCGATGTCGCCGAGGTTCTCCATCGCGAGGCCGTAGGGAGCGAGGAGCCTCGGGATCCGGTGCAGGCGCGTGCCGGCGAGCAGGGTCACGCGCCTGGTGGCGGCATCCGCCGAGACCAGGCCCTGCATGTCGTCGAGTTCCAGCAGCACCCCGGGCGCGACGGCGATTCCGGTGAAGCTGTGCCCTGCGCCCACGGCTTTGACGGTGAGGCCGTGCTTCACGGCGGCGAGGACCGCGCGCTGCACGCCCTCCGGACTCCGCGGCCGCTCCACCCGCACCGGCCGGACGGTCGCCGAGCGCGCCCAGTTCTGCCAGGTGCCGCCGATCCTCGTCACAGGAAGGCCTTCCCCTCGCCGCGGTATGTGGGCAATTCGTCGACGACCTCGTCACCCGAGACGAGGTAGTACTGCGCGATGCGCTCTGCCGGTTCGCCGCTCTTCGCATGACGGAACCACACACGGTCGCCCACGCCGAGGGAGGTGGCCGCCGGCCCCTGGAGCGGCGTCTGCACCTCGCCGGCAGCCTCGCGCGGAAGGGTCCGCAGTCCCTCCGGCCAAACCGGGTGGGGCTGTCGCGACGCCACCGGCGGGCCGGACGCGATCCAGCCGCCGCCGAGCACGGTCGCGATGTCGGCGGCCGGGCGTCGCACGACGTCGAAGGCGAAGGCCGCTGCCGGCGCCGGCTGGAACGACCGGTAGCCGTCGAACAGGTGACCGCCGAGGAGCCCGCTGCCGGCGCTCGCCTCGGTGAGCGACTCGTCGCTGCCGGTGAACTCGAGCGAGCCGGTGCCGCCGCCGTTCAGGAACTCCATCGGAGCGAGTGCCGTCACCGCCTCGACGATCGCCGCGCGGCGCTCCCGCAGCTCGGCACGGGACCGCGCCTGCACCATGCGGATCAGCGGCGCATCCGAGCCCGCGTCATCGCCCTGGCCGGCGATCTGCGCGTCGTACATCTGCAGCCCGACGAGCCGGAAGCCGGGACGCGCGAGGACTCTACGGGCGAATCCGGCCACTTCGCCGGCGGTGAAGAGCGCCGAACGGCGGACACCGATATGACCGAGGAGCGAGGACTTCCAGGAGGCGTCGACGTCGATCGCGACGCGGATCTCCTGACGAGCGCCCGGGCTCTTGACGCTGTCGATCAGGTCGAGGTGCGCGACATCGTCGACCATGAGCGTGATGCGCTGCGCCGCCTGCTCATCGGCGAACAGCGCCTCGAGGCTCGCGCGGTCGACCGTCGGGTACGCGAGCACGATGTCGTCGTGGGTCTCGGCGAGCCACAGAGCCTCGGGGAGCGTGAATGCGAGGATGCCGCGGAATCCCGGCAGCTCCAACACGGCATCCAGTACCGCTCGCACGCGCACCGACTTCGAGGCGACGCGGATGGGCAGCCCGCCGGAGCGGACCAGCAGGTCCATGGCGTTGTACCGCAGCGCCTCCCGATCGATCACCGCGACGGGCGCGGGGAGGTGCTGCGTCGCTGCCGACAAGCGCGGCCAGTAGCGGGCCGGGTCCTGCCACTCGGGAGCGACCGCGGGGGCACCCTGAACGGGGCTCAGTTCTTCGGTGAGGTCGAGCACTCCCCCACCTTATGACCTCGCGGACTCCGGATCACGTGCGGCGGCACCCCGTCGCATCCGAATTTACCTTGTATCCCAATTACTTGTATGCGAAGCTTTCGGAATGAGCGACAGGCATCCCGCTGTGCGACGAAACGAGGCGGTCTGCCTCGCCTTGTATTCGACGATGAACGCGACTCTGCAGCTCTACCGCGAACTGCTCTCGCCCTGGGGCCTGAGCTACCAGCAGCTGATGGTTCTCGGCCTGCTCTGGAGCGAGGGCGAGCAGACTCCGGGCGAGATCTCCGCGGCACTCATGCTCGATACGAGCAGCGTCGCGGGGCTCCTGAACAGGATGCAGAGCGCAGGCCTCATCGATCGACAGACGTCGCAGACCGATCGTCGCCGTGTTCTCGTCACGCCGACCGCGCGCAGCCGCGAGATCATCGCGGAGCTCGGCTGGCTCGAGGACTGCATGACGCGGGCCATCGACCTCGAGCCCGACGAGGCGCACGACCTCGTCACCCGACTGAACGACCTTCGCGAGCGCGTGACGGCCTTCCCGCGTCCGGAGCACGCCCGCCCGGGCATCCCCGCCTGACAGGAATCGATCGATGAGAAAGGATGCCGTCATGGCTCTGCAGGATATCGAGGTCACTACTCTGCGCGGCGAACGCCGCACATTCGGGGAGCTGACCGAAGGGAAGGTGGCGCTGGTCGTGAACGTCGCCTCGCGTTGCGGGCTCGCGCCGCAGTACGAGCAGCTCGAGGAGCTGCAGCGCACGTTCGGCGACGACGGCTTCACCGTGGTCGGCTTCCCGAGCAATCAGTTCCTTCAGGAGCTCGGGAGCTCCGACGCCATCGCGGAGTACTGCTCGGCGACCTGGGGCGTGACGTTCCCGATGACCGAGAAGGTGAAGGTCAACGGCAAGTCGGCGCATCCCCTGTACCGTGAGCTCACCCAGACCCCGGATGCCGAGGGGAAAGCGGGGCGCGTGAAATGGAACTTCGAGAAGTTCCTGGTCAATCCGGACGGGCGGATCAAGCGCTTCCGTCCCACGACCCTTCCGGACGCTCCGGAGATCGTCGAGACCATCCGGGAGTGGACGAACGAGGCTCCGGGGGCCGCCGACTCCTGAGCCATCGCGTGAACCGCGAGCAACTAGGCTGACGCGTGGCCCCCGTAGCCCAATGGCAGAGGCAGGCGACTTAAAATCGCTTCAGTCTGGGTTCGAGTCCCAGCGGGGGCACGCGTCAGGTGTACCGAGCGAAACTTGGCCCCGCCATGCCCCGCTAACTCCGGTAAGGGATGGTCGATCGCTCCGGAAATATGTTGAGACCGTACCGCCGGACAAGTCGGTGGATCGCATCCTCGGGAGCATGAATGCGACCCATGGCCTGCCCGCGCCACGTAAATGGTGGTCGAATGTCGGCTGGGCCGAACACCCCAGGTCCTATGACGATGCGCTTCAGGGCAGTGATTGGCAATGGAATCTCAATATAAGGTGCGATGGCTCCGCTTGGGAGAGCACGGGACTTCTCAAGTGTGAAAGACCCTCGTGGGAGCGCGTAAAGCCGCCACTCATTCTCTTCGCTGAAGCCCGAGTCTTTAATCGTCGCCAGCCCTCGTAAAGCGATGTTAAGCGGGCCGAACCAGTACGGCGATACGGACGGATCGAGGTGAAGCGCCTCATCGATGACTCGCCCCAGCATTCGAGCCTTCGCCTCGTCGCCGTACTCCACGCGAAGTAGGTCGACAGCCGTGCCGTCGTCGAGTGTAGGCAGACTCAGCAAAGCGGCGGATTCAAATCCGAGGGCGTAGCCGCCGCGACCGTAGCCGCGCCACTGGCTGAGCAGGTCCCCACTTTCGCAGAAGCTGGCGACGAAGGGGCCAAAGCGACCGCCGCCAAGATGGTCAACGAGGGTTGTCTCCGCGGCACGCAACCCGCCACCGTCTAGACCGTGGGCCTCTTCACGGCGCGCGGCCTCGGTAGCCAAACCGTCCATAAGTTCATGGATCGAAAGCTCAACTTCCATGTAGTCATTGAGGTAGCCGACGTCAGTCGCCCACAGGCTCTGCTTTTCGAGAATGCCCAGGAGACCAGACGCCGTCGTGTAGTGATACAGAATCTCGGGTGGGCTGGAGATCGGATCGGTCATTCGCCCAGTATCCATGCCCGGCCAAGTGCGGTGTCAGTAACGTTTCGCGCCGCTCCGATAGGCTCGCCAACTCCGAGGCGACAGAGTCGGACCACTCGCCGCCCGCCAGTTTCTTACTTACGGGGGCGGTCGATCGCCACGGACACATCAGTCGCCGCCCGAGAACGCTCAGTGATGCCCTCCCGCACTCGTCGCGCCACCAACACGACCAGAGCGATCGCGATCGCCGCGTACACGACGTAGTCGAGGTACCCGAGGTAGTGCTCCAGCTGCTCGTGCTGAGTTCCGAGTGCGGCGCCCACGCCGAGAAGCAGCGCGTTCCAGAGGCCGCTGCCGATGATCGTGTAGACGCTGAACCTCACGATGCCCATGCGGGACGCACCGGCCGGGATCGAGATCAGGCTGCGGACGCCCGGCACCATGCGGCCCACCAGCACGGTCCACCCCCCTCTGCACGCGAACCAGTCCGCACCCCGCTCCAGGTCGGAGCGGCTGACCAGCCGGGTTCCGGCGAGCAGCCGCACCGCACGCTGCATGCCGATCGCCGCACCGAGCCCGTACAGCAGCAGAGCGCCCAGCCATGACGCGAGCGTGCTCCAGAAGAACAGCCAGCCGAGGTGCAGGTCCCCGCTCTGGCTGAGGTATCCCGCGAACGGCAGGATCACCTCGCTCGGGATCGGCGGGACGAGCACCTCGAGGAAGACGAGCACACCGACCCCGACGTCGCCGAGAGCGGTGAGGATGTCGGCCGCGAAGCCGGTGAGTCCGGTGAAGCCGTGATCGGCAGTCATCGACACGAATCGCTCAGCGGCCGAAGATGTCGCCGATCCCCGGGATGCCGAGGTCGCCGAGCTTCTCGCCCCAGCCGGTGGCCGTCTCGCCGAGGCCGGACGCGGCTTCTCCCGCGGAGCCCATCAGCTCCTCGGCACCGCCCGTGAAGCCATCGATGTCGACGCCCGAGGCGAGCGCCTCCAGATCGACGCCCTCGGCCAGCGCCGTGAAATCGACTCCGAGGCCGGCGGCCCGATCCAGAAGCGGGCCGGCCACGGAGCTGAGCACTGCACCACCCGCGACCGCGCCGAGCACACCCACCGCAGCCCCTCCGGCCAGGACGGCCGCACCACCCGCGCCGCCGCCGCGTACCCGCGACAGCAGCCCGCGCATCCGTCCGGGGCGCATCGCCTCGGCTCGGCCGGCGGCTCGGGCGAGGTCATCGGGCGAGGACGAGCGCGGCCGCTCCCCCGGTGCGAGCTCATCGCGCATCCGCTCTTCGACGAGTGTCCGCTGCTGCGGCGTGAGACGAGCGAACGCGTCGCGATGGATCTGCTCGACGCTCTGCGGGTCGGCGGTCTGCAGCAGGTAGTCGTAGCGCGCGATCGCCGCACGATCCGCATCGCTCGCGGAGGATCCGACGCGCGACCCGCCGCCGGCGGCGGAAGCGGGCGGTGGCGCGTAGGGATCGGCGGATGCGCGAGGCGTCGTCGAAGCGGCTCCGGGTGCCCCCTCCGTGCGCGGCGCCGCATCCGACGGTCCTCGCACGGCATCGACGGCACCCCGGAGCACCCCGCCCCAATCCGTCGACGAACGGGAGCCGCCAGCGCGCCCGTCAGCGCGGGCGGAGCCGTTGTTCTTCTCAAGAGCGTCGGAGGCGAGGCCGATCAGGCGGGAGAGCTTCCCCATGGTGGTGGTCCTTTCGTGGAGCGGGCCACCGGGATTCCACGACGTCGGACGACGGCAAGAGTCGAGGCAGCCCGCACAGCGGGCGCCAAGGTCTCCTCCGCCCTCACGGGCCGACGGGCCGGGACACGATTCATGTCCGTAATGACGACACCGCCGCAGACGGGAGTACTCCCCTTGCGCGCTCGACCCTACCGATCGGACCTATGCGTCGCCTCCACAGACGCGAACAGCCCTCCCGAGTGGGAGGGCTGTTCGAACGTGCGGTATCGAAGACCTACTTGGCGGCGACCTTCTCCGCAGCCGGCTTCTTGGCCGGAGCCTTCTTCGCCGGTGCCTTCTTGGCGGCCGGAGCCTTCTCGGACTCCGGCTTCTCGGCCGGGGCGTCGTCCGAGACGGGCTCGTCAGCGTCCGGGGTCTTGTCGGCGGCGGCGATCGTCGTCGCCGGCTCGGACGAGTGGGACCCGGGCAGGGCGGGAGCCGCAGGAGCGGCCGGAGCCGCGGGGGCCGCAGCGCGCGGACGGGCGGCGAACTCCTCGAAGACGTAGCGCGGGTTCTGCACGGTCTCGAGGTTCACGATGTCGCGGCCGAGCCACAGGTTGTTCCACCAGCCCCAGATCACGCGGAACTTGCGCTCCCACGTCGGCATCGCGAGGCCGTGGTAGCCACGGTGCGCGACCCAGGCGACGAAGCCCTTGAGCGCGAGCTTGCCGGACTGGAAGACACCGTTGTAGAGCCCGAGACCGGCCACGGCGCCCATGTTCTTGTGGAAGTACTCGCGGGGCTCTTCGCCCCGCAGCACGGCGACGATGTTCTTCGCGAGGAGCTTCGCCTGACGCACCGCGTGCTGGGCATTCGGCACGCAGAAGCCGCCGACGCCGCCACCGGAGAGGTCGGGGACGGCCGAGACGTCACCGGCAGCCCAGGCGCCCTCGACGAAGGCCTCGGGCGTGCCGACGCGCAGGTCGGCGCGGGTCTGGATGCGACCGCGCTCCTCGACGGGCAGGTCGCCGCCGCGCACGACGGTCGGGTTCGCCATGACACCGGCGGTCCAGACGATCAGGTCGGTCGGCAGGACCTCACCCGTGGAGAGCTCGACGTTGCCGTCGACCGCGCTCGTGAGCTGCGTGTCGAGGTGCACGTACGCACCGCGCTTCGCGAGATCCTTGAGCACCCACTCGCTGGTCTTCAGCGAGACCTCGGGCATGATGCGTCCCATGGCCTCGATGAGGTGGAAGTGCGTGTCGTCGAACGTCAGCTGCGGGTACTTCGCCACGAGCGACGAGGCGAGCGAGCGCAGCTCCGCGAACACCTCGATGCCGGCGAAACCGCCGCCGACGACGATGACCGTGAGCAGACGGTCGCGTGCGGGGCCGGGCGGCAGCGACGCGGCCTTGTCGAAGTTCGACATCAGGCGGTCGCGGATCGCGACGGCCTCTTCGATGGTCTTGAGGCCGATCGCGTTGTCGGCGATGCCGGGGATCGGGAAGGTGCGCGAGACGGCGCCGGCGGTGACGACGATCTGGTCGTACGCGAACTCGTACGGCTCGCCCAGCGGCGGCGTGATCGTGGCGGTCTTCTCGGCGTGGTTGATGTTGGTCACCTTGGCGGTGATCACGTTCGTGCGCTTCAGGTGACGGCGGTGCGCGACCACCGAGTGGCGAGCCTCGATCGAGCCCGCGGCGACCTCGGGGAGGAACGGCTGGTACGTCATGTACGGCAGCGGGTCGACCATGGTCACCTCCGCCTCGCCCTTGCGCAGGTGCTTCTCGAGCTTCCACGCGCTGTAGAAGCCCGCGTAGCCTCCACCGACGATCAGAATCTTGGGCACAGTGCTGTTCTGAGGCACAGGGGAACAACTCCTTGGAGTCAGGAATGTGGCGTACGAGAAACGCGCGCCGATCGGATGCGCCGGGCAGCTGCGGTGACGCCAAGCGCTATCAGGATACCAGGGACTGTGAGCGCGATGAGCGGCAGGGTACCGTAGCGGAGCGAATCAGCGCTGGGAAGCAGCGGTGAACCGGCATCCGTCGGCGCGTCGGCGTCGGGAAGCGGCGGAACCGCGATCGGAGTGGTCGTCGGCTCGGGCTGCGGCTCGGTCTCCGCGCGGCGGAAGAAGTGGATCCACTCGGCCAGATCGCCCATCGGATTCTTGTCGACCGGGGCGATGTCGGCCGAGATCGCGGCGGCCGCATCGACCAGCCCGTAGCCGTACAGCGGGTCCTGCGGCTTCTTCGCGTCCGCGACGGGCATCGCCGTCTTGATGATCCGGTTGATGACGTCGATGGCCTTGATGTTCGGGTGGGCGGAGCGGATCAGCGCCGCGATCCCCGAGACGATCGGAGCCGCACCGCTGGTGCCGCTCCACGACACGACCTCGCCGTTCGCGGAGACGCCCAGCAGCCCTTCGCTCGGCGCGGAGATGCCGATCGTGATGCCCTGCGTCGAGGCCTCGATGCTGGCGGTGCCGGTCTGGTCGACACCGCCCACGGTCAGCACTCCGGGAATCGTGGCGGGAGCGCCGATGATGTTCGTGCCGCTGCCGCGGTTTCCGGCGGCGACGACCACCACCACGTCATGCTCGAACGCGTAGAGGAAGGCGTCGTCCCAGCTCTTGTCCCAGTCGAGGGTGTTCGTGGTGAACGACAGGTTGATCACGTCGGCGCCGTTGTCGACGGCCCAGCGCATCGCCTTCGCGACCTGCTCGGTGAACGGCACGGCCGCGGCGGCGCCGAACCCCACCGAGATCGACAGCAGGTTCGCCTCGGGGGCCACGCCGATCATGCCGGTCCCATCGGCCGCACCCCGCCCCGCGGCGAGCGACGCCACCCAGGAGCCGTGGTTGCCGTCGACCGCTCCGACCGGCGTGCGGCCGTCGGCCGTGCCGGTGCCCGAGACATCGGTGCCGCCGACCACCGCGTCGCCGAACGTCTCCGGAACCTTGCCGATGCCGGTGTCGATCACCGCGATCGTGACGCCCTCGCCGCGCGTCGTGTTCCATGCCTCACGGATGCGCGCGCCGTCGAGCCAGTACTCCGAAGCGCGCACCGGGTCGGCGGGGTCGTCGGGGATCGGCGGGGGCGTCGCCGTGGCGCCCAGGAGCAGGACGGATGCCGCCACGACCGCGAGGGCCGTGACATTGCGCAGCATCCGTCGAGAGGTCATGCGGATCGGGCCGTCTCTTCGCGGGTCGCGGCGCCGGGGTCTTCGCAACGGCACACGGCCGGGGACCAGGAGGATCGTTCGAGAGCCGCGTCGCCGATCGGGTTCACGCCGGGACCGGCCGCGAGGGCATGACCGGCGAGGGCATGCAGGCACTTGACGCGGGTGGGCATGCCCCCGGCCGAGATGCCGTCGATCTCAGGGACGTCGCCGAACTGCGCACGATCGGCCAGGTACGCCTCGTGCGCCGCGAGGTAGCCGGCGGCGACCGCTTCGTCTTCGGCGAGGAGAGCAGCCAGCTCCGGCATCACCTGGGTCGCCTCGAGCGTCGACATCGCCGCCGTGGCGGCAGGATGCGTCAGATAGTAGAAGGTCGGGAACGGCGTGCCGTCCGGCAGCCGCGGGGTCGTGGCGACCACCGTCGGATTGCCGCAGGAGCAGCGCGCCGCGATGCCGACCACTCCGCGCGCCGCGCGTCCGAGCTGGGCCGACACGACGGCGAGTTCGGCGGGCGTGGGGGCGGGGAACGGCGGCGTGGTCACCCCACCAGCGTAGGGGAGCCGCCAGGGAGGATGCTCGGAGCGGATGCTCAGGGAACCACGGCCGCGGTGTCGCTGAGACCCGCCGAGACGACGGTGCGCAGCAGCTGCGGCATCCAATCCGCCGGCTTCTCCTCGAGGGTGTCGCTGACGGGCTCCTGCTCGCGCGGCAGCGCCGACGGATCGAGGTCGTTGTCGATCAGGTACACGACCTCACCGGGCTTCACGTAGTACAGCCGTTCGCGGGCCTGCGTCGTGATGTAGGCGGGGTCGCTCCAGCGCTCGCGCTCGGCGACGAGGTCGTCGATCTGGTCCTCGCTCACCTGCACCGAGGCTTCGAGGGCCGCGATCTTCTGCCGCTGATCGATGAACGTGCCGAGTGTCGGAACGAGCACCCAGGCGCCCAGCACGACGAGGGAGAGCATGATGACCGAGAACGCGGACAGACGGATGCCGGAGGCCCACTCGCGCACATCGACACGGGGCGCGCTCCCCCGAGAACCCGTGCGAGGCGCCTTCGGAGCAGGGGCGCCGGTCGCCTTCGCACGCCCCTTCTTCGCCGTGGCCGGCTGCGGAGCAGAAGCCTTCGGAGACGACGAAGGAGGAGCCGGTCGTCGTGCCACGGCTCCTCCTCCGGTCACCGCTCAGCGGGCGGTGTGAATCTGACTCTGCGGTCTGAGCGCTGCGCTCAGCCCTGGTAGCGCGGGAAGGCCGAACGTCCGGCGAACACCGCGGCGTCGCCGAGCTCTTCCTCGATGCGCAGAAGCTGATTGTACTTCGCGACGCGCTCGCTGCGAGCAGGCGCACCCGCCTTGATCTGGCCCGCGTTCGTCGCGACCACGAGGTCGGCGATCGTGGTGTCCTCGGTCTCACCCGAACGGTGCGAGAGCATCGCCGTGTAGCCCGAGCGCTGAGCCAGGCTGACCGCGTCGAACGTCTCGGTGAGCGTGCCGATCTGGTTGACCTTCACGAGAAGCGAGTTCGCGACGCCGCGCTTGATGCCGTCGGCGAGACGCTGCGGGTTGGTGACGAACAGGTCGTCGCCCACCAGCTGGACGCGCGAGCCGAGCACGTCGGTGAGGTGCTTCCAGTTGTCCCAGTCGTCCTCGGCGAGAGCATCCTCGATCGTGACGATCGGGAAGTCGTTGACCAGGCCGACGTAGTACTCGGTCAGCGCTTCGGCATCCCAGTCCTTGTTGTCGAGACGGTAGACGCCGTCCTTGAAGAACTCGGTCGCGGCGACGTCGAGGCCGAGCGCGATGTCGGAGCCCGGCGTGAAGCCGGCCTTCTCGATCGCCTTGACGAGGAAGTCGAGGCCCTCGCGGTTGCTGGGCAGGTCGGGGGCGAAGCCGCCCTCGTCGCCGAGGCCGGTCGCGTAGCCCGCGGCCTTCAGCTCGGAACGCAGCACGTGATACGTCTCGACACCCCAGCGCAGAGCCTCGGAGTAGGTCTCGGCGCCGATCGGGGCGAGGAAGAACTCCTGCATGTCGATGCCGTTGTCGGCGTGCTCGCCGCCGTTGATGACGTTGAACAGCGGAACGGGCAGCAGGTGCGCGTTCGGGCCGCCGAGGTAGCGGAACAGCGGAAGGTCGGCGGAGTCCGCAGCGGCCTTCGAGACGGCGAGGCTCACGCCGAGGATGGCGTTCGCGCCGACGCGCTTCTTGTTCTCGGTGCCGTCGACCTCGATGAGGATCTCGTCGATGATGCGCTGCTCGCTCGCCTCGACGCCCTCGATGGCCGGGCCCAGCTCGTCGATGATGGCGTCGACGGCCTTGAGCACGCCCTTGCCGCCGTAGCGGCTCTTGTCGCCGTCGCGGAGCTCGTACGCCTCGAACGCACCCGTGGATGCACCGGAGGGGACGGCGGCCCGCTGGACGATGCCGTCGTCGAGAAGCACCTCCACCTCGACGGTCGGGTTTCCGCGCGAGTCGAGAATCTCGCGTGCGCCTACAGCCTCGATCAGTGCCACTGATGTGCTCCTTGTTCAGGGTGGAAGTGGGTGGAGCGTCGTCGGTCCGCGCCCAGTCTATCCCGGCCCCTCCTCCGACTCAGGGACGGAGCGGGGCGCAGCGTCACACGACGATCGCGAGCGCGACGCCGTCCCACCCCTTCACGCCGACGGTCTGCAGCGCCGTCGCGTCGAACCGGGGATCGTCGCCCAGCATCCGCAGTCCGTCGCGCGTGCCGATGACCTTCGAATCGGTCGAGTCCTCGCGCACGATCTCGCCGTCGCGGCCGATGTTGTCGAGCACGATCACGGTGCCGGGATGCCCGAGCTTCGCCGCCCAGTCGAGGTAGACGGTGTTCGACTCCTTGTCGGCGTCGATGAACACCAGGTCGAATCCGGCGACGAGGGTCGGCAGCACATCGGCTCCGCGGCCGATGCGGATGTCGACGCGCTCCCCCACCCCTGCCGCATCGATGCTGGCGCGGGCGACGGCGGCGTTGTCGGCTTCGGCCTCGATCGTGGTCACACGTCCGTCGGGACCCACCGCGCGCGCCATCCAGATCGTCGAGTAGCCGCCGAGCGTGCCGATCTCGAGCACACGACGCGCGCCGCTGATGCGCACGAGCAGGTCGAGCAGCTTGCCGGCGACGGGCGCGACCTCGATCTCGGGAAGTCCGGCCGCGCGCTGCGCGGCGAGCGCGGTCTCGAGGGCGGGATCGTGCCCGACGAGCGTGTCGGCGAGGAAGGCGTCGGCCTGCGACCAGGCTGCGGGGGTGGATTCCATGCCCTCAGCCAACCCTCGCCCCGGGACCGCGTCAAGAGCGCATCAGGAGCGTGGCGCGGACAGCATCCTGCCGTGTGCACCGGCGAGCTCGGGCTGACGGCGGAACTGCCCGGTGAGTGCGAGCACCGCGATCACGACGGCGAGGACGATCCATCCCGCGACGCCGAGGGGACCGGCGAGTCCGAGGTCGGGCTGTGCGGCGGCGAAGATGACGATGAGGCCGCCCGCCGCGTTGAGCGCGCCATGGGCGATCACGGCGGGCCAGACGGATGCCGAGCGCAGCCGCAGCCAGCCGAGCAGGATGCCCCACGCCACGCATCCGCCGATCATCAGCAGCACGCCCGTGACGTCGGTCCGGCCGAAGTTGTAGCCGAGCAGGATCACCGGGCTGTGCCAGACGCCCCAGATCGCGCCGCTGATGAGCAGCGCCGGCCAGGTGCCGAGCGGGCGGAGGGTGGGCACGAGCCATCCGCGCCAGCCGAGCTCCTCCCCGAAGGCGGGGATCGCGTTCAGGAGGGCGGCGAGCGGGATCATCGCGATCTGCGCGAAAACGACGACTCCGACCGGCGGTACGGGCGACCCCGGAGGCAGGGCCTTCTCGAGCTCGACGGCGAAGGCACCGAACGTGAGGTCGAGCTGCACGAACCCGAGGGCGGCGGAGACGAGGATGCTCGCCGCGACCAGCAGCGGCGGCACGAGCCACGCGGCGACCAGGAGCCAGACGATGCGCTTCGCCGGTCGCAGCGGCCACAGGCCGAGGAAACGTGCTCGTCGGCCCCGCGCCGGTGTGCGCATCGTGAAGGTGACGATGAGCGCGGCGACCGCCGGGGTGAGCATCATCACCGGGAGGATCACTCCCGCGAAGGGCTCCGCGAGCCCGTCGCCGAGCCACAGGGGCAGCGCGACCAGCCAGGCGAGTCCGCAGGCGAGCACCGTGAAGACGATCACGGCGGCCCAGGGCACCCGTCGGGCAGTGGGGAGAACGGTGTCGGTCATGAGGTCGCCTCTCGGTTGTCGACGAAGGCCTGCAACAGGGCCGCCGCATCCTCCGCCCCGTCGATCGTCACGATGAATGGGCGCCGGTCACGACGGGTGATCTCGATCGCGGACCCGCGGCGCATGATGATCCCGGTCCGTCCGTCCACGGCGATGCGCCACCCCCAGCCGCCGAACTCCCCGAACGGCGAGACATCGACGGCCCGCGCCGACTCGATCTCGTCGAGCGGGATGGTCACGCGCGGCCATCCGAGCAGGGCGCTCGCGGCGAAGCCCTCGGGGGTCACGCGAACGCGGAACGTGGTGGTCGCTGCCATCGCGACCGCGACGACCGCCACCACGGCGGCGACGATCCAGCCGCCCTGGACACCGGTGACGAGCATGTACGCGGCGAGCGCGACGAGACCGAGCAGGAGGACGAGGAGCGCGGAGAGCGCCGCGCGCGGCATCGAGGTCGTGGCCACCCAGACCACGCGCTCCCCCTCGGCGATGTGGACGACGTGCTTCGGGAGGAGGACCCGCCCTGTCTCCGGGCGCACCCGGGGCTGCACGGCCCAGGCGACGGCGCCCACCACGAGGAGAGCGCCGAAGGACAGCGCGATCACCCCACCGATTCCCGGCACGTCGGCGGACTCGGCGATGTCGCGCTGGATGGCGAGCGAACCGAGGGTCAGGACGGTCGCGAACACCGACAGCCCTGCGGCGAGCGCGCCCATCGATCGCGCGGCCCCGCCCCAGTGGTCACCGACCGCGGCGAGCGTGACGAACGCCATGACCGCCGGAATGCCGAGACCGACCGCGAGGAGGATCCAGAGATACGCGGATGCCGGGCCGAACGCGTCGGCGCCGTCGACGCCCCAGTGCGTGGCGACCTGGGCGGGCAGCGACGGCAGCCAGGCCAGCAGGACGATGGTGCCGATCACGGTGCTCACGATCGGCACGACCACCGCGACCAGGAAGAAGATCAGTCGCGCCCGCCGCAGCAGTGATGGGGGTGTGCGGGTCAGGTCATGCGTGGTCATGGCGTTCCCTCCTCGGGATTCCTGGTGGAGCGGGATTCGGATCGCGGATCGCGGTGCGCCTGCACGATGCCGGCGAGCGTCTCGGCGGAGACCCCGAGGGCGCCGGCCCGCCGCACGAGCGCGTCGATTTCCTGCGCGAGCTCGGCGAGCGGAGCGGCGGATGCCGCGATCACCGCTCCCCTGCCGCGGCGGAGGTCGATGAGGCCTTCGTCGCGCAGCCGCTGGTAGGCGTGAAGCACCGTGTGCTGATTGATGTCGAGCGCGTCGGCGACATCGCGGGCGGCGGGGAGCCGGTCACCCGGTACGAGCGCACCGGCGAGGATGTCGGAGCGGATCGACGCCGCGACCTGGTCGTACAGCGGTCGCGGACTGTCGGTGTCGACTCTGATCAGCACCATGCACCCCCGTTTCGTGAATCTCTAGTTATTCTACTCAAACTATAACAACTGTACAGACCCTCCATCTGCTTTTGCGGACGCAGGCGTTTCCGGAACACTGGCGCCATGCGCATCACTCCTCGCCGACTCGCGATCGGCATGAGCCTGTGGATCCCGAACCTCTGCAGCGGCATCCGCGTCCGTCGATTCAGCGACGACTGGACCCACGCGACGGTCGAGCTCCACGTCAACGTCTTCACCCGCAACTACGTCAAGACCGCGTTCGGCGGATCGATGTCGGCCATGACCGACCCCTATTTCTTCATGCTCGTGATGCATCAGCTCGGACGCGACCACGTCGTCTGGGACACCCGGGGCGAGATCGAGTTCCTCAAGCCGGGTCGCGGTGTGCTGACCGCCGAGTTCGAGGTCTCGAAGGAGAAGGCGGCCGAGATCCGCGAGCGCGCCCGCGGCGGCGCGAAGGTGCTCGAGTGGTTCGAGACCGTCGTCACCGACCGCGACGGCGACGTGGTCGCGAAGGTGCGCCGCGAGGTGTACATCCGCGAGAAGAAGCGCGTCACCGCCGCTCAGCGCTGAGTCGTCTCCCGCCGTTCACCGGCGCGTGGGACGATGACGCCATGCCCCTCGCCCGCCGACTGACGCTCCCCGACGCCGTCGCGATCGGGCTGGGCTCGATGATCGGCGCCGGCGTGTTCGCGGTGTGGGCGCCGGCCGTCGGCGTCGCCGGCAGCGGCCTCTTCGTCGCCCTCGCGATCGCCGCCGTCGTGGCGTACTGCAACGCCACCGCCTCGGCGCAGCTCGCCGCGGTGCATCCGGTGGCCGGCGGAACCTACTCCTACGCCCGTGCGGAGATCGGACCCTGGTGGGGGTTCATCGCCGGGTGGAGCTTCGTCATCGGCAAGATCGCGAGCTGCGCGGCGATGGCGATGACCTTCGCCGCCTACGCCGCGCCCGAGGGATGGCAGGTGCCCGTCGCCGTGCTCGCGGTCGCCGCGCTCGCAGCGGTGAACTGCTTCGGCGTGACGCGCACCGCGCTCCTGACCCGCATCCTCGTCGCGTGCTCGCTGCTCGGTCTCGCCGTCGCCGTGGCGGTGGGGTTCGGCTCGGCATCTGCGTCGTCGCCCGCCCCGCTCCCCGATGCCTCCGCCTACGGAGTGCTGCAGGGCGCCGGGCTGCTGTTCTTCGCGTTCGCCGGATACGCGCGCATCGCGACCATGGGCGAAGAGGTCGTCGACCCGGTGAAGACCATCCCGCGCGCCATCGTGCTCGCACTGGGCGGCGCCGTCGTCGTCTACGTGCTGGTGGGCATCGCCGTGGTGCAGATCCTCGGCGCCGCTGTCGTCGACTCCACCGCGCCGCTGGCCGATCTGCTCGTCTCGGCCGGGTGGCCCGCGCTGGCCCCGATCATCCGGGTGGCGGCGGCCGCAGCCTCCCTCGGCGCGCTCCTCGCGCTCCTGACAGGCATCGGACGCACGACCCTCGCGATGGCCAGAGAGAGCGACGTCCCGCGGTTCCTGGCGAAGGTCAGCGTGCGCCACCAGGTGCCGCAGCGCGCCGAGATCGCCGTGGCCGTCGTCGTGATCGCGATCGTGCTCGTCGCCGATCTCCGCGACGCGATCGGCTTCTCGTCGTTCGGCGTGCTGCTGTACTACCTGATCGCCAATGCGGCGGCATTCCGGCAGACAGGGTCCGCGCGACGGTACCCGCGTGTGCTGCAGGTCGTCGGGGCGCTCGGGTGCCTCGTGCTCGTCAACAGCCTGCCCGTCGTCGCGTCACTCGTCGGAACGGCCGTCGTCGCGCTCGGTGTCGGATACCGGATGCTGCGCCTCCGCCTCGCCCGCCGTCGACCCGCCCGCTGATACCGCCGCCGTGGGCTTCGCCGCCGTCGATTCCGAGCGGTACGTCCGCGGAGCGATCCCGAGCACAGCCTGGAAGTCCCGCGTCAGGTGGGCGTGATCGGAGTATCCGAGCTCGGCCGCGATCGTCGCGAGGTCGGCGGCGGGCTCCTCCCGCACGAGCTGGGCGGCCTCCTGCAGACGACGACGACGGATCATCGCCGCGGGCGAGAGTCCGATGTGGCGGTGCGTCATCCGCTGCAGGGTGCGCAGCGAGACAGCGAGTCGGGTCGCTGCTTCCTCCGGTGTGAGAGCGGCCTCCTCCCCCATGAGGGCGTCGAACAGCGCGTTGGCCTGCAGGGACGCGTCGTCGGACCGGCCGACCCTCGCGCGCAGCCAGAGCGAGAACGAAGAGACGGCTCGTTCACGGCGCCCCTCTCCGGACGCCATGTCCGCGGTCACGGCGGTCAGCAGCTCGGGCGCATCGATCGGGGTCTCGGCATCGATCAGCGCGGCCGGTTCCTCGACGAGCGCGGCCACGGCAGCGGGACGCAGCAGAGCCCCCACCGCCCAGCCCTGTCCGCGCAGGTCGCGGTGCGAGGCGCGCGTCGTCGCTCCGGCCAACGACACGCCTTCCCGTTCGACGACCAGATTGAGAGCCGGGTACGACACGACCTCCTGCCGCGAGGAGCGCCCGGGCTCGATGTCCCACTCGGGTATCCAGAACCAGGCGACCAGGTCGGCCACCCCCGCCGGCGCCGGCAGCCGATGGAACTCCGGCAGCCGTGCCGGGTACAGGATGCCGCGGGTCGGATTCACCATGGGCCCAGCGTAGAGTCCGGTGCCGACACGGAGGAGGCCGAGGTTGGCGCGGATCTTCAAGCCCCCGGCATCCGCTCCGTCCTACCGTGAGGGCATGACTGATGACACCCCCACCACCGGCGCGACCGGCACCTACACGACCGACGGACGACCGAACAGCGCGACGTCGCTCACGCCCTTCCTGGCGATCCCCGGCGCGAAGCAGGCGATCGACTTCTACCGCGATGTCTTCGGCGCGCGGGTCGTCGACGTGACCGAGTTCGGCGGCGTCGTCGCGCACGCCGACCTCGACTTCGGGCTCGGACTGCTGCAGCTCGGCGAGCCGAGCCCCGACTACCACCTCGTCCCCTCGCCTGCGGGAGACGACGACTGCTACTCGATGGGCCTGTATGTGTCCGACGTCGACGCCGTGGTCGAGAAGGCCGTCGCGGCAGGCGCGACTGTGCGGGAAGCACCCGCGCCGTTCGTGTCGGGCGACCGGTTCGCCAGCATCCGCGATCCGTTCGGCGTGCGCTGGTCGGTGATGACCCGCGTCGAGGACATCTCCGACGAGGAGAGCAGCCGTCGCGTCGCCGAATGGGCGGAGTCGTTCAACGCGGCGCCGCAGGACGGCGCGAGCTGACCGCGACCTCGACCGCACGGCAGACGGCAGGCAGCAGCGCCTCTGCCGTGCGGCGGTAGCCGAGGGCGCTCGGGTGGAAGCGGTCCAGGCTGAACATCGCCTCGGGCTCGTCGAAGAACATCGGCCCCACGGCCCGGCGCAGATCGACCGGTTCGGCACCGGCGTGGCGCGCGGTCTCGGCCTGGATGTCGGCGAGGCGGCGCGACATGCTCGACGCCAGGCGGCGGAGCGGCTGCGGAACGGGCCGCAGGGCGCCCAGGTCGGGACAGGTCCCCACGACGACCTCGGCACCCCGCTCACGCAGGCGCCGGATCGTCTCGTGAAGATGCTGCGCAGACAGGGGCACCGGCAGCCGGTGGGTGACGTCGTTGCCGCCCACGACGATCACCGCGACCTGCGGGTGGTACCCCTCCGGCAGGCTGTCGAGCTGACCCGTCAGGTCCGGCGACTCGGAGCCGACGACCGCCGCCGTGTGCAGGCGTACCGGTCGTCGCATCCGCCGTGCCGTGCCCTTCGCGAGGCGGCCGCCCAAGGTCTCCTTGCGCCGCTCGGCCCCGAGCCCGGCCGCGATCGAGTCGCCGAGGACCAGCAGGTCGATCGGCTCGCCGTCGAGGGCTGACCGCCACACGCGATCAGCATCGAGGGAGTCCTCGCCGAGCGGCTTCCCGATCCGCCTCCGGGCGAGCGCCGCCTGCTGGGTGAGGACGATGCGGAAGCCGATGAGCGCCGTCGCCACGACGAGTCCCACGACGACGAGGACACGGAGGCGGCGCACCACGCGATTCGACACGACGCTCGTGAACGCCGCGTGAACGAGCGCAGGTCAGGACAGGGGCTTGAGCTCCAGGTCTCCGACGCCGGCCGACACCGTCGCGAACGCCGTGTAGCCGTCCGCCGCCGAGCGCTCGAGAAGCGCCTTGAGGTTCTTCGTACGACGCTCGAGCCGCACGCGGGCTCCGGTCGCGATGAGACCGGCCTTGTGCGCGACGAGCTCGGCGACCGGCACATCGGCATCGTGGATCAGGACGACGGCCTGCGCTGCGGCATCCGGTTCCGCCGTGACGAGGTCGACGAGACGCTCGAAACCGAGCGAGAAGCCGACCGCGGGCACCTGCTGACCGAGGAAGCGGCCGATCATGCCGTCGTAGCGTCCGCCGCCGCCGAGCGAGTAGCCGACCGACGGGTGCGCCAGCTCGAAGATGGTGCCGGTGTAGTAGCCCATCCCGCGCACGAGGAACGGGTCGAACACGAGCGGGATCTCGGCGGATTCCGTCGAGGGACGCCCCGCGGCCACGGCGTCGCCGATGCCGACGAGGTGCGCGACGATGTCGTCGGGCGCACCGTCGGGCAGCGCCTTGCGGATCTGCCGCTCGCCGTACGGGTCGTACTCCATGGTCTGAGGACGGCGCAGGAATTCCTCGAACGCGTCGACGGGCGCCGTACTGGTCCCCTGACGCTCCGCGCGCTCACGGAGTTCGGCGCCGACGCCCTCGGGCCCGATCTTGTCGAGCTTGTCGATCGTGATCAGCACGCCGGGACGCTCTTCTTCGCTGAAGCCGAAGCTGTCGAGCATCCAGTCGAGCACGCGCCGATCGTTGATCCGCACCGTCGCACCCTCGAGACCGAGCGCATCGACGGCGTCGAGGGAGGCGACCATCAACTCGGCCTCGGCGCGCGAGGAGTCGTCGCCGATGATGTCGATGTCGCACTGCACGAACTGGCGGTACCGGCCCTTCTGCGGACGCTCGGCACGCCAGACCGGCCCGATCTGGATCGCCCGGAAGACACCGGGCAGCTGCCCGCGGTTGCTCGCGTAGAAGCGGGCGAGCGGCACCGTCAGGTCGTAGCGCAGGCCCAGGTCGGAGAGCGCCGCCGGGTCGTCGGCCGCCTCGCGGATGGCGTCGGCGTCGAGCCCCCGACGGAGCACGTTGTAGGAGAGCTTCTCGTTGTCGCCGCCGATGCCCGCGTGCAGGCGGTCGTAGTCCTCGACCACGGGCGTCTCGATCTCGTCGAATCCGTGCGCGAGGTAGCGGTCGCGGATGACGGAGAGCACGCGCTCACGGCGGGCCTTGTCGGCGGGGAGGATGTCGCGCATGCCGCGCGGCGGGTTCACAGTAGCCACGCCTCCCATCTTCCCAGGTCCGGCGTCGCGGCCGAGCCGCCGCCGGGTCAGGATGCCGCTTCGGCGGCGCGCACCTCGTCCTCCAGCATCCGCAGCCGCTCGCGCAGCGCGCGTTCGGCATCCCAGCTCTGCGTGCGGGCGACGGTCACGAGCGCGAGGAGCGCGTCGCCGAGTTCGGCTTCGGATGCCGGCGCGGGAGCCGGACTCGCGGGCGCGAGCACAGCGGCTCCGGCGGCGCGAGCGACGAGCTTCTGCGCGAGGGCGAGCGCCGGCATCCCCCGGGGTACGCCGTCGAGCACGCTCGTCCGGGTGCGCTTCTCGGCCGCCTTGGCGGCGTTCCAGTGCACGAGCACCTCTTCGGGCGTGTTCGCCACCTCCCCCGCGAAGACGTGCGGATGCCGACGGACCATCTTCTCGGTCAGCGTCGAGGCCACGTCGTCGATGTCGAACGGATCATCGGGGTCCTGCGCGGCGATGGCCGCATGGAACAGCACCTGCCAGAGCAGATCGCCGAGTTCCTCACGCAGGTCATCGCGCGTGCCGCTCTCGACGGCGTCGATGACCTCGTGCGACTCCTCGATCAGGTACGGCACCAGATCTCGGTGCGTGATCTGCTGCGACCACACGCAGTCCTCCCGCACCGCGCGCATCGTGTCGGCGGCCGCGCGCAGCGCATCGTGCGTGCCCTCGCGGGGATCGGGGCGAGTGCTCACGGTTCCTCCTTCGATCCTGCCCGACGGTGATCCGGGCGGGCGGCCCTCATGACGCCGCGGCTGCGACCCGACGGTACCAGCGCGCGCGCAGGGAGACGATGATGCCGGAGAGCACGAGCGCGATCAGCGAGCCGACGAGCACACCCAGGATCGCCTGATCCCGGATGTCGTCGTGCGCACCGAAGGCCAGGTTGGCCAGCAGCAGCGAGACCGTGAACCCGATGCCGCCGAGGGCTCCCGCCGCCAGGATGTCGGCGAAGGGCAGAGCCGGTGCCGCTCCCTTCGGACGGATGCGCATGGCGATCCAGCCGAACAGCCCGATGCCGACGATCTTGCCCACCGGAAGGGCGACGACGATCGCCCAGAAGGCCGGAGACAGTTGCGTCGGAGACACGGCCGGGATCACGACGAAGGCGGCGACGAACGCGAAGATCGGCAGGATGGCGCCGTTCACCGTCGGCTCGAGCAGATGACGGGTGCGGCCGGCGGGGACCGGAGCCATCACGAGACCGAGCATGACGCCGGCGATGGTGGCGTGGATTCCCGACGACGCGACCAGACCCCAGGTCACGACGGCGACGACCGCCATCGCGACGGCGATGATCAGGTGGCCGTGCTCGTGCAGCAGTCGGCTGAGCACCCAGAAGACGGCGACCCCGACGACCGCGAGGCCGAGCAGCAGCCACTGCACGTCGTGGGCGAAGAGCACGGCGATGAAGATGATGCCGATGATGTCGTCGAGGATCGCCAGCGCCAGGAGGAAGACCCGCACGGTCGGAGGCAGCCCGCGGCCGAACATCGCGAGGACCCCGAGCGCGAAGGCGATGTCGGTCGCGGTCGGGATCGGCCACCCCGTCGCCGTGTCGCCGCTGCCGGCGATCAGCAGGTACACCGCGATCGGCACGATCACCCCGCCGGCCGCCGCGATCGCCGGCTGCACGGCCTTCCGCGGAGAATCGAGCTCTCCATGCGTCAGCTCGTGCCGCAGCTCGATGGCCACGACGAGGAAGAACACGGCGAGCAGCCCGTCCGACACCCAGTGCGCGACGGACAGGTCGAGCCCGGTGCCGGGCACCGCGATGTGGAAGTCGAGGAATGCCGCCAGCGCATCGTGCGTCGGGAGGTTCGCCAGGAGCAGGCCGAGGCCCGCAGCGACGAGCAGGAGCACGGCGGGGAACTGCTGACCGCGGAGGGGGTTCGCTGAGATGCGCATCCCCTCCATCGTAGGTCGTGCGCTTCTCGGCGACCCGGGACGTCATGCGTTCGGGACACCCCAGTCGACGGGGATACTCTCGAAGGGTGACCCCCGCACACGACTTCTCCGAGCCCACGAACACCGAGGCCATCCGCGTGATCGGCCGCTTCGAAGCAGGCCAGGGCATTCCCGATGCGATGCGCTCCGACGTGCGCATGCTCGGCGCCCTGCTCGGCCAGGTGCTGCGCGAGGCCGGCGGCGACGACCTCTTCGAGGATGTCGAGCGTCTGCGTCTCGCCACGATCCAGGCATACGAGGAGGAGAACTCCGGCGCCTTCGACCGTGCGGCGGCGATCGCCGAATCGTTCACGGTCGCACGGGCCGACGAGGTCGCGCGCGCTTTCACCTGCTACTTCCACCTCGTCAACCTCGCCGAGGAGCACCAGCGCGTGCGCGTGCTCCGCGAGCGTGCCGGCCAGCCCGGACGGGAGGATGCCGCCGACACCGTCGCGACCGCCTACGCGCGCCTGCGCAGCGAGGTCGGCGACGACGAGGCTCGCCGCCGCCTCGACGGCCTGCGCTTCCACCCCGTGTTCACGGCGCACCCGACGGAAGCGCGGCGTCGCGCGGTGTCGTCCAGCATCCGCCGCCTGTCCGAGCTGCTCACCCAGCACGACGCTGCGAGCAAGGGCGGCGCCGAGGCGCACCGGGCCCGCCGCCGGATGCTGGAGGAGATCGACACGCTCTGGCGCACGGCGCCGCTGCGCGCGCAGAAGCCGTCGCCGACCGACGAGGTGCGCACGGTCATGGGCGTGTTCGACGAGACGCTGTTCACCACCGTGCCGCACGTGTACCGGCGCATCGACGACGCGCTGCGCGGCGAGGAGTCCGGCGCGAGCGCGCCCGTCGTCCCCGCTTTCGTGCGGATCGGATCCTGGGTCGGCGGTGATCGCGACGGCAACCCGTTCGTCACGGCATCCGTCACCCGCGAGGCGTCGCAGATCGCCGCCGACCACGTGCTCCGCGGTCTCGAGCGCGCACTCGACCGCATCGGCCGCACCCTGACGCTCGCCTCCGACGACACACCGCCGAGCGCCGGGGTCACGGCCATCTGGGACGCCTTCGCCGCCGTCGAGCCCGATGTCGCCGCCGAACTCGCGGCACGCTCCCCCGATGAGCCGCACCGCCGCGTGCTGCTCGTGCTCGCCCGTCGCGTGGCCGCGACCCGCCGTGGCGACGCCGAGCGCGGCTTCACCCGTCCCGAGGAACTGCTCGCGGACCTGCGTGCCGTGCAGTCGTCGCTCGCGGACGCCGGGGCGAAGCGCCACGCCTTCGGCGGCGTGCAGCACCTGATCTGGCAGGTCGAGACGTACGGGTTCCACCTGACCGAGCTCGAGGTCCGTCAGCACTCGCAGGTGCACGCGAAGGCTCTCGCCGAGCTCGAGGCGGGCGAGGCGATCAGCGCGCAGACCGAGGAGGTGCTGGAGCTGTTCCGTGTGATCGCGGAGATCCAGCGCGACCGCGGCGCCCGCGCGGCCGGACGGTACGTGGTGTCGTTCACGCAGTCGGCATCCGACCTGGCGAACGTGCACAGGCTCGCCCGGCATGCCCTCGGCGACGACGTGCCCGTGCTCGACGTCGTGCCGCTGTTCGAGACCTTCGCCGACCTGCAGGCCGCCCCCGAGATCCTCGCGGAGGTCGTGACGTTCCCCGAGTTCCGGGAGCGCATGGCCGCGACCGGGAACAAGCTCGAGGTCATGCTCGGCTACTCCGACTCGTCGAAGGACGTCGGCCCCGTCGCCGCGAACCTCGCCCTGTACGAGGCGCAGGAGAAGATCGCCCGCTGGGCGCAGGAGTCGGGCATCGAGCTGACACTGTTCCATGGCCGCGGCGGCGCCCTCGGCCGTGGCGGCGGACCCGCGAACTCCGCGATCCTCGCACAGCCGCCGCACTCGGTCGACGGCCGCTTCAAGCTCACCGAGCAGGGCGAGGTCATCTTCGCGCGCTACGGCGAGCCGGCCATCGCGATGCGGCACATCGATCAGGTCGCCGCGGCGACCCTGCTGGCCTCGTCGCCCTCCGAGGAGGAGCGCACGAGCAGCGCGGCCGCACGCTACGCCGAGGTGGCCTCGATCATGGACGCGACCTCGCGCGAGCGGTTCTTCTCGCTCGTCAAGGCCGAGGGCTTCGCCCCCTGGTTCGCGACCGTCACACCGCTGGAGGAGATCGGCCTGCTGGCGCTCGGATCGCGCCCCGCACGGCGCGGACTGTCCGTCGAATCGCTCGAGGATCTGCGGGCGATCCCGTGGGTCTTCGCGTGGACGCAGGCCCGCATCAACCTGGCCGGCTGGTTCGGGCTCGGCACGGCGCTGGAGGCCGTCGGCGACGCCGAGCTGCTCACCGAGGCGTATCGCGAATGGCCGCTGCTGCGCACCATGATCGACAACGTCGCGATGAGCCTGGCGAAGACCGACGAGCGGATCGCCCGGCAGTACCTCGCGCTCGGCGACCGCGATGACCTCGCGGCCCTCGTGCTCGACGAGCTCGCCCTCACCCGGTCGTGGGTCATCCGCCTCACCGGCGGCGAGGGACTGCTCGAGAACAAGCCCGTGCTGCAGCGCGCCGTGCAGCTGCGGAGCCCCTACGTGGACGCCCTCTCGCTGCTGCAGCTGCGCGCTCTGCGCGCGCTCCGCTCGGCGGCCGAGCAGCCCGAGGGGTCCGGCGCGGACGCCGAGCAGCAGCGTCTGCTCCTGCTCTCCGTCAGCGGCGTCGCGGCCGGCCTGCAGAACACGGGGTGAGTCTCCGGTCGGGTCGGGTCGGCGTCGGGATTCCGTCTTCGGCGACACCGATAGAGTGAAATATCGGTCGGATCCGACCACTCTCCCCGTCACGCGACACGATCGCCTGCGCCCTCGTCCCCACCAGAAAGCACCTCCCGCGTGACCGCATCGTCTGCCGCCGTCTTCCACCCGCTCGCCGATCCCGTGCAGCCCGTCTTCGACACGGTGCTGTCGCGCAGCCCGCACGAACCGGAATTCCACCAGGCCGTGCACGAGGTGCTCAACTCCATCTCGCCGGTGCTCGAGCGGCATCCGGAATACGTCGACGGCGGCATCCTCGAGCGGCTGGTCGAGCCGGAGCGCCAGATCCTGTTCCGCGTGCCGTGGGTCGACGACGCGGGCAGGCTCCAGGTCAACCGCGGCTACCGCATCCAGTTCTCCTCGGTGCTCGGCCCGTACAAGGGCGGCCTGCGGTTCCACCCCTCGGTCAACCTCTCGATCATCAAGTTCCTCGGCTTCGAGCAGATCTTCAAGAACGCGCTCACCGGACAGGGCATCGGCGGCGGCAAGGGCGGTTCCGACTTCGACCCGCACGGCAGGTCCGACGCCGAGGTCATGCGCTTCTGCCAGTCGTTCATGAACGAGCTGTACCGCCACCTCGGCGAGCACACCGACGTGCCCGCCGGCGACATCGGCGTGGGCGGCCGCGAGATCGGCTACCTCTTCGGCCAGTACCGCAAGGTCACCAACCGCCACGAGTCCGGCATGTTCACCGGCAAGGGCACCGGCTGGGGCGGCGCCGAGGTGCGCACCGAGGCCACCGGCTACGGCGCCGTGTTCTTCGCACAGGAGATGCTGGCCGTGCACGACGACTCCCTCGCCGGCAAGCGCGTCGGCATCTCGGGTTCGGGCAACGTCGCGATCTACGCGATCCAGAAGGCCACGCAGCTCGGCGCCGTGCCGGTCACGGCATCCGACTCCTCCGGCTACGTCGTCGACGACGCCGGCATCGACGTCGACCTGCTCCGCCAGCTCAAGGAGGTCGAGCGCGCCCGCATCGTCGAGTACGCGAATCGTCGCCCGAGCGCGCGCTTCGTCGAGGGCGGGAGCGTCTGGGAGGTGCCGGTCGACATCGCCGTGCCCTCCGCCACGCAGAACGAGGTGAGTCTGGCCGATGCCGAGGCGCTGATCGCGAACGGCGTGCGCGCGGTCTCCGAGGGTGCGAACATGCCCTGCGAGCCGGCCGCGGTCGACGCGTTCCAGAACGCCGGAGTGCTGTTCGCCCCGGGCAAGGCCGCGAACGCCGGGGGTGTCGCGACCTCGGCGCTGGAGATGAGCCAGAACGCGTCGCGCCAGCGCTGGACCTTCGCCGACAGCGAGAACAAGCTGCGCGAGATCATGGGCGACATCCACCGCGCCGCCTTCGACGCCGCCGAGCGTCACGGGGTGCCCGGAGACTACGTCGCGGGTGCGAACATCGCCGGCTTCGAGCGGGTTGCCGCGGCGATGCTCGCGCAGGGCGTGATCTGAGGGTAGTTCGAATCGCGTGAATGGTCGCGGATCCGGCCCGAAGACGACCATTCACGCGATTCCGACGACGAGTCAGACCTCGCGGTCGTCGGCGTGCCGGGCGAGTGAGCGGCCGTAGCGTTCGGTGAGCTGCACCATCAGGTCGGGGGTGTCGCGGTCGACGCCGAAGACGTGACCGGGGAAGTCGAGCTCGGGCTGCGCGGCCGTGATCTCGGCCTCGCGGTCGGGTGAGAACAGCTGCACCGGGTCGCCGACCGCGACCCAGCCGATCGGCACCACCGTTCCCGCGGGGAGCACCGCGCGTCGATGCACGATGGCGTTCACGCGCACCTCGCAGCGGTCACCGACCAGGGCGCCGTTGAAGATGCGGGCACCCGAGGCGAAGAACACCTCCTCGCCGACGGTCGCTCCGGCGATGCTGGCCAGCGTGCCGATGAGGGTGTGCGCGCCGATGTGCACGGCATTCGCGGCGGTGGCGCGGATCAACGCGTTCTCCATCACGATCACGTGCTCGCCGAGGGTGATGGGTCCGCCTTCCGCAGTGATGACGGCGCCGTGCAGCACCTGGCAGTCCGGGCCGATCTCGACGTCGCCGGAGACGACGGCGGTGGGAGCGATGACGGCGGTGTCATGGATCCGGGGCCGAGCCCCGAGGTGCTCGTACAACATGCCGCCAGACTAGTCGCCCGGCCGATCCGTTGACACTGTCATCCGCCCGGATCTACTCTCCCGGCATGGCGATCACGAGTCTCTTCCCGATCCTCCGCACGACTGATCTCCCGCGGCTCAACGCCTTCTATGAGCAGGCGTTCGACGCCGAGGTCACCGACCGCTACGACCAGGAGGGCGTTGACGTCTACGTCGCCCTCGCTGTGGGCGGCGGACACATCGGCATCGGCGTCGAGTCGGAGATCGCCCGAGGCGACGTGATCGCCGTGTGGCTCTACGCCGACGATGCCGACGCGGCATAGCCGCAGCCCTCGCCGCGGGCGCGGTATCCATCGCTCCGCCCGAGGATCTTCCCTGGGGCGAACGGGTCGCGCAGGTGCGGGACCCCGACGACAACCTGCTCTATCTCGCTACGCCTGCTCCGTCTTGACGGGCTCCGGGAAGATCGCCGTGAACAGCTGCCCGACCCACTCGAGCAGCTGTGCATCGGGCAGGGGCTCGAGGCCGACCCCCACGTCAGCCGCCACCATCGGCATCGGCACGACGAGCGCCTCTCCCCCGGCGACGAGCTTCGCCTTCGGGTAGAGCCGCTGCAGCCGCACCTTGATCGAGTCCTCGAGGCGCGCGGGCGCGATGCGCAGGTTCGAGCCCATCACCACGACATCCGTCAGCCCCGCGCGCGCGGCACGACGGCGCAGGCGCGAGATCGCGAGCAGCCCCTCGACCTCTTCCGGCGGGGTGCCGTACCGGTCGACGAGCTCTTCGATGACCTGATCGATCGCCTCGTCCTTCGCGGTGGCCGCGGACGCCGCCGACAGCTTCTGGTACGCCTCGAGACGCAGCCGCTCGCTGTCGATGTAGTACTCGGGGATGCGCGCGTCGAGCGGCAGCTCCAGACGCAGCTCCTGCCCGCTCTCGACCTCGTCGCCGCGGAACGTCGCCACGGCTTCGCCGATCATGCGCAGATACAGGTCGAAGCCGACACCGGCGATGTGCCCGGCCTGCTCGGCGCCCAGCATGTTTCCGGCGCCCCGCAGCTCGAGGTCCTTCAGCGCCACCTGCATGCCCGACCCGAGGTCGTTGTTCACCGCGATGGTCTGCAGGCGGTCGGCGGCCGTCTCGGAGAGAGGCTTCATCTCGTCGTAGAGGAAGTACGCGTACGCCCGCTCGCGCCCGCGGCCGACGCGGCCGCGCAGCTGGTGCAGCTGGCTGAGGCCGTACTTGTCGGCGCGGTCGATGATGATCGTGTTCGCGTTGGAGATGTCGAGGCCGGTCTCGATGATGGTCGTGGAGACGAGCACGTCGAACTTGCGCTCCCAGAAGTCGTCGACGACCTGTTCGAGCTGGTGCTCGCCCATCTGCCCGTGGGCGACGGCGATGCGGGCCTCGGGCACGAGTTCGGCGAGCTGTGCGGCGACCCGCTGGATCGACTGCACCCGGTTGTGCACGAAGAACACCTGACCCTCGCGCAGGATCTCGCGTCGGATCGCCGCCGCCATCTGCTTGTCGCTGCGGGGTCCGACGAACGAGAGGATCGGATGCCGGTCCTCCGGCGGGGTCGCGAGCGTCGACATCTCGCGGATGCCGGTCACCGCCATCTCGAGCGTGCGAGGGATCGGCGTCGCACTCATCGCGAGGATGTCGACGTTCATCTTCAGCTTCTTGAGCGTGTCCTTGTGCTCGACGCCGAACCGCTGCTCCTCGTCGATGATCATCAGGCCGAGGTCTTTGAAGACGATGCCCTCGGTGAGGATGCGGTGCGTGCCGATGACCATGTCGACCGAGCCCTCGAGCAGCCCCTGCAGGGTGAGACGCACCTCTTTGTCGCTCTGGAACCGCGACAGCGCCCGCACCTTCACCGGGAATCCGGCGAATCGCTCGGTGAAGGTCTCCATGTGCTGCTTCACGAGCAGGGTCGTCGGCACCAGCATCGCGACCTGCTTGCCGTCTTGGATCGCCTTGAACGCGGCGCGCACGGCGACCTCGGTCTTGCCGAAGCCCACGTCGCCGGAGAGCAGGCGGTCCATCGGGATCGGCCGCTCCATGTCGGCCTTGATCTCGTCGATGGTCTGCAGCTGGTCGGGGGTCTCGGCGAACGGGAACGCCTCTTCGAGCTCGCGCTGCCAGGGCGTGTCCGGACCGAAGGCATGGCCCTTCGCGCTCATTCGCGCCGAGTACAGCTTGACGAGCTCGACGGCGATGTCGCGCACGGCCTTGCGGGCCTTGCCCTTCGCCTGCGACCAATCGCTGCCGCCCATCTTCGAGAGCGTGGGAGCCTCGCCGCCGACGTACTTCGACAGCAGATCGAGCTGGTCCGTCGGCACGTACAGCTTGTCGCCGGGGTACCCGCGCTTGGACGGCGCGTACTCCAGCACGAGGTAGTCGCGGACCGACTTCGTCGCGTTGCGGCCGCCGGTCGACACCTCGCGCTTGGTCATCTCGACGAAACGGCCGATGCCGTGCGTGGCATGCACCACGTGGTCGCCGGGCTTGAGCTGCAGCGGGTCGACGACGTTCTTGCGTCGCGATGCGAGCTTCTTGACCACCCGCTGGTCGCCGCCGATCGTGCGACCGTAGAACTCGTTGTCGGTGAGGACGGCGAGCTTCGCCTCGACGATCTGGAACCCGGCCTCGACCGATCCGGTGACGAGGGTCGCGACACCGGCATCCGGGGCATCGGGCAGCGATTCGACGATGCGGGCGGCGATGCCGCGATCCGCGAGCACGTCGCGCGCCCGGTCGACGAGTCCGCTGCCGGCGGAGATGACGACGATGCGCCACCCTTCGGCGACCTTCGCATCGACGAACGAGATCGCGCCGTCGACGTTGCCGTGGAACGACGGGATGACGGTGGCGTCGAGGTTCGTCGCCTCGGCATCGCCCTCGCCGAGTCCGGCGCCGAACGGGCTCAGCCGCCACCAGACGCCCCCTCGGTCGCGCACGACCTCGCGCAGCTGAGCGATGGTGCGGAAGTCGCCGGCACCCAGATCGATCGGCGCCGAGGCTCCCGACGTGGCCGCACTCCACGCGGCGTCGAGGAACTCGCGGTTCGTCTCCCCGAGGGTGATGGCGCGCGCGGTCGAGCGCTCGGGGTCGACGACGGCGGTCGCACTGCCGGCGGGCAGGTACTCGGCGAGCGACTTGAGCGGTCCCGACACCGCGGGCAGCAGCGATTCCATGCCCTCGACCGGGATGCCCTCGGCCATCTTCTCGAGCATGCCCGCGATCGCCGGGAAGCCGCTGACGAGGGCGCGGGCGCGTTCCCGCACGTCGGGTGTGAGCAGCAGCTCTCTGCTCGGCGGCAGGTCGACGCCCGGAACGTCGCCCGGCAGCGAGCGCTGATCGGCGACCGAGAAGGCGCGGATCTGGTCGATCTCGTCGCCGAAGGACTCGACGCGGTACGGGTGCTCGGACGTCGGTGGGAAGACGTCGAGGATGCCGCCGCGCACCGCGAACTCGCCGCGACGCGAGACCATGTCGACGCGCGAGTAGGCGCGTTCGACCAGCTGCTCGGCGACGTGATCGAGCTCGTTGCCCCGGCTGCCGGTGACGAGTTCGAGAGGTGCGATCTCTCCGAGGTTGCCGGCGATCGGCTGCAGCGCCGCGCGCACCGAGGCGACGACGACGAGCGGATGGTCGCCGGACCAGTCCGCGATGCGGCGCAGCGTCTGCAGACGCTGACCGACGGTGTCGGGGCTCGGGCTCAGCCGCTCGTGCGGAAGCGTCTCCCACGCGGGGAACGTGAGGATCTCGGCGGTCGGGAGGTAGGCCGCGAGCGCGAGAGCGAGGCTCTCCGCCCGGCGCCCGGTCGGAGCGACGGCCAGCAGCGCCGACGGATGCCCCGCGGCGGTGCGCTTCTCCAGCAGGCCGGCCAGGACCGGCGCATCGAGCCCGTCGACCAGCCCGAGGTCGGCGTCGGTATGCGCCCAGCCGAGGGCGTCACGGTACAGAGACGCCTCTTCCAAGGCGCGCAGAATCCCCGGAACAGTCACCGGACAAGACTAGTCGCGCCCACCGACACCGCGGCGCGGCATCCTTCCGGTTCCCTCCTCGCCGAGCGGCCCCTCTCTGCGCGAACCACCCCGTTCAAACCGCTCACAGCGGGGCCGCTCGAACGCAACGGGGCCGCTCGGCGCTCACTAGCTCGAACGCAAGGGGGCCGCTCGGCGCTCAGTAGAGTGTCGGGATGGAAACGGTCACCCTCACCACCGAACGACTCGTGCTACGGGCACCGCGCGAGGCCGACATCGAGGCGATCGAGGCCGCATGCCAGGATCCGGAGATCCCGCGCTGGACGACCGTGCCGAGCCCGTACACGCGCGAGAACGCTGTCGACTTCGTGAAGCTCGTGGCGGGATGGTGGGCCGACGGCAAGGAGACGGTGTGGGCCGTCTTCGTCGACGATCGACTGTCCGGCATGATCGGACTGCACGACATCGAGCAGCATCACACGGGCGGGCACGCCGAGATCGGCTTCTGGATGACGGCGGAAGCACGCGGCCATGGCTACCTGGCCGAGGCGGCCCGCGCGGTGATCGATTGGGGGTTCTCCGAGCTCGGTCTCGTGAGGATCGCCTGGCGGGCCGTCGCGGGCAACGTCCCGTCCGCGAGCGCCGCCCGCGCCCTCGGCTTCCGCTACGAAGGAATGCAGCGCCAGGCGCTCACCGGTCCGCGCGGGCGCGACGACGGCTGGTTCGCCGGGCTGCTGGTGGACGATGACCGCACGCCGGCCGAGTGGCCGGTGCTCTGAGGCGGGTCGCCGCCGACACGTGACAGTGTCGGATGCCGGTGGCAGGATGACACCATGCCCGAGATGCCGGAGGTCCAAGGGCTCACCGCGTTCCTCGGCGGGCGAGCTGTCGGCCGCACGATCACGCGCGCGACCGTTGCCGCGATCGCCGCGCTGAAGACGTACGACCCGCCGATCTCCGCCCTCCAGGGCGCCGAGATCACGGCATCCGCGCGACTCGGCAAGTTCGTGGTGCTGTCCTGCGGTGACGACCTGCACCTCGTGTTCCACCTGGCGAAGGCCGGCTGGCTGCGCTGGTACGAAGCGCTTCCGACCACCCTCATCCGGCCGGGCAGGTCGCCGATCGCCCTGCGCCTCGCGCTCGACGACGGCAGCGGGTTCGACCTGACCGAGGCCGGGACGAAGAAGTCGCTCGCGGTGTACGTCGTCCGCGACGTGCAGGAGGTGCCCGGCATCGCCCGCCTCGGTCCCGACCCGCTCGATGTCGACTTCACCCGCGACGCGTTCGCGGCGCTCCTCGACGACCGGCGGATGCAGATCAAGGGGCTGCTGCGCGATCAGGCGGTGATCGCGGGAATCGGCAACGCCTACTCCGACGAGATCCTGCACGCCGCGAAGATGTCGCCGTATGCCATCGCCGGCAAGCTCGACGACGCCGAGATCGATCGGCTGTTCGCGGCGATGCAGCAGACCCTGACCGAGGCCGTCGCCGAGGCGTCGGGCAAGCCTCCTGCCGACCTCAAAGACGCCAAGCGCCGCGGTATGCAGGTGCACGCCCGCCGCGGCGAGACCTGCCCGGTGTGCGGCGACACCGTGCGCAGCGTCTTCTTCGCCGACCGGTCGCTCGAGTACTGCCCGACGTGCCAGACGGGCGGCAAGATCCTCGCCGATCGCCGCCTCTCCCGCCTGCTGAAATGACGCGTCGTCGCCGCGATCATGACGCGGAATGAAATGTCCTCGGCCGCGTTGAGTACACTCAGAGCATTGAACGTGCTCCGGGGTCGGTGAGAATCCGAACCGGCGGTGACAGTCCGCGAGCGTCTCGGTCCAGCCGAGATGCCGATCCGGTGGAATTCCGGGACCGACGGTGATGTGAGGGCAACCTCGCTAGTCCGGAAGGGAGGCAGCACGGGGCGACGCTGTGCGTGCCTTCTGTCTCCCACTCCGATCAGGAGAAGCTCCGGAGCCTCACAGGAGGACGACGGATGGCAGTGAACGAGGCGGAGCGCGAGGCGATGAGCCGCGCGCTCGAGCTCGCCGCCCGAGGCCCGCGTGGAGTGAATCCGCAGGTCGGCGCCGTCATCCTCTCCCCCGACGGAGAAGTGCTCGCCGAGGGCTGGCACCACGGAGCCGGCACCCCGCACGCCGAGGTCGACGCGCTGTCGAAGCTCGCGCCCGGCGCCGCGAAGGGCGCCACCGCCGTCGTGACCCTTGAGCCCTGCAACCACACCGGACGCACCGGTCCCTGCGCCGTCGCCCTGATCGACGCCGGGATCGCGAGGGTCGTCTACGCGCTCGACGACCCGGGCGTCGTCTCGGGCGGCGGAGCGGAGCGACTGCGCGGCGCCGGAGTGAGCGTCGAGGCCGGAGAACAAGCGGATGCCGCGCACGCGCTGATCGACGGCTGGCTCACCGCGCAGCGCCTCGGACGCCCCCACATCACCGTGAAGTGGGCGCAGAGCCTCGACGGTCGTGCCGCTGCCGCCGACGGTTCGAGCCAGTGGATCACCGGCCCGGCCGCTCGCGCCGACGTGCACCGTCGCCGCGCCGAATCCGACGCCATCGCGGTCGGCACCGGCACCGTGCTCGCCGACGACCCGGCGCTCACCGCGCGCGACGGCGACGCGCTGCTGCCGCACCAGCCGGTGCCGGTCATCATCGGATCGCGATCCACGCCGGCGGATGCTGCCGTGCACCGGCATCCGCACACTCCCCTCTTCTACGACACGCACGACCTGCGCACCGTCATCGCCGATCTGCACGAGCGCGGCATCCAGAGCGTCTTCGTCGAGGGCGGGCCGACGTTGGCGAGCGCCTTCATCGCGGCAGGACTCGCCGACCGGGTTCTCTCCTACATCGCCCCCGTGCTGCTGGGCGGCGATCGCCTCGCCCTGACCGACATCGGCGTCGGCTCGATCGGCGACGCCCTGCGCCTCACGGTGGACGAGTGGGTCCCGCTCGGCCCCGACCTGCTCGCGATCGCGCACCCCGCGAACGCCCCCCGCTCTCAGAATCCCCGCTCTCAGAATGAAGGAGCCGCCTGATGTTCACCGGAATCATCGAGGAGATCGGCGAGATCACCGCCATCACGCCCGCCGGCGACGGCTGGCGACTGACGGTGCGCGCCCCGAAGGCCGCCGCGGATGCCGTGCACGGCGAGTCCATCGCGGTGTCGGGCGTCTGCCTCACCGTCGTGGGATCGACCGCCGACACGTTCGACACCGACGTGATGAAGCAGACCCTCGACGTCGCCGCGATCAGCAGCGCCACCGTGGGCACGCGCGTGAACATCGAGAAGGCGATGCCGGTCGGCGCCCGCCTCGGCGGACACATCGTCCAGGGTCATGTCGACGGCGTCGGCGAGATCCTGGAGGTGCGTCCCGGCGCCCAGTGGAGCGTGCTGCGCGTGAGCCTTCCTGCCGACCTCGCACCGCTCGTCGTCGACAAGGGCTCGATCTCGGTCGACGGCACGTCCCTCACCGTGAGCGCCGTCAGCCCTCCGGGCGAGGCCGTCGCGTGGTTCGAGATCTCGCTGATCCCGGAGACCCTCGCCGCCACCACCCTCGGCACGCGCGTCGTCGGAGACCGCGTCAACCTGGAGACAGACATCCTCGCCCGCCACGTCGAGCGCCTGCTCGCGTTCCGGGCGGCCACCGCCGTCGCACCGGAAGGAGGCTCACGATGAGCCTTTCCACCATCCCCGAGGCCCTCGACGCCCTGCGCGCCGGACGGCCCGTCCTCGTCGCGGACGACGAGAACCGCGAGAACGAGGGCGATGTGATCATCTCCGCGGAACTCGCCACCCCGGAATGGGTCGCCTGGACGGTGCGCTGGTCATCGGGCTTCATCTGCGCGCCGATGCCCGCCGACCTCGCCGACAGCCTGAACCTGCCGCCCATGGTCGCGGTGAGCGAAGACGCCCGCTCGACGGCGTACACCGTGAGCGTCGACGCGGCCGAAGGCGTCACCACCGGCATCAGCGCGCATGACCGCGCCCACACGCTCAACGTGCTCGCGAACCCGGCGTCGACCGCGACGAGCATCATCCGCCCGGGACACGTCCTCCCCCTCCGCGCCGTCGACGGGGGTGTGCGCGAGCGCAGCGGACACACCGAGGCCGCGGTCGAGCTGATGAAGCTCGCCGGTCTGCAGCCGGTCGGCGGCATCGCCGAGGTGGTCGCAGAGGACGGCAGCATGATGCGCCTGCCCGGCCTGATGGAGCTCGGCGCCCGCGACGGTGTTCCCGTGATCACGATCGAGCAGCTGATCGCGTACCTCAACGAGATCGACCCGCAGGGCTCGACGCCCAAGGCCGTCCGCGGCCGTCGCGTCAGTCTGCGCGCGGATGCCACGGTGCCCACCACCCACGGCACGTTCCGGTTCCTCGCCTACAAGGACCGGGTCACCGGCACCGATCACATCGCGGTCGTCTCCGGCGAGCTCACCGACACCGCGCTCGTCCGGGTGCACTCGGAGTGCCTCACGGGCGAGGCGTTCGGATCGCTCAAGTGCGAGTGCGGTCCCCAGCTCGATGCGGCGCTCGACGCGATCGAGAAGGAGGGCGGCGTCGTCGTCTACATGCGCGGGCACGAAGGACGCGGGATCGGCCTCATCAACAAGCTGCGGGCCTACAGCCTGCAGGAGGAGGGTCTCGACACCGTCGACGCCAACCTCGCCCTCGGCCTGCCCGCCGACGCGCGCGAGTACGCCGCGGCGGCCGGCATCCTGAACGACCTCGGGGTCTCGAAGGTGCGCCTGCTGACCAACAACACCGACAAGGTGAAGCAGCTGCGCGAGCTGGGCCTCGACATCATCGAGCAGGTGCCGCTGATCGTCGGCGTCGGCCCGAACAACCACCAGTACCTGGAGACGAAGCGTGACCGGATGGGTCACATCATCGGCGCGGAGGAGCTCGCAGAAGCCCTCGCCCACGGAGAGGACCACGAATGAGCGGCGCAGGAGCACCGAAGACCGACAAGATCGACGGAAGCGGCCTGAAGGTCGTCGTCATCGCCGGCACCTGGCACGACACGATCTCGAACGGCCTGATCGCCGGCGCGGAACGCGTGCTGAACGACGCCGACGCCGCCTACCGCGTGGTGCGCGTGCCGGGTTCGTTCGAGCTCGCGATCGCTGCTCAGGCCGCGTTCGCGGGTGGAGCGGATGCCGTGGTCGCCCTAGGCGTCATCATCCGCGGCGGCACCCCGCACTTCGAGTACGTGTCGGCGGCCACGACCGACGGCCTCACGCGGGTCTCGCTCGACGCCGGAAAGCCTGTCGGGTTCGGAGTGCTCACCCTCGACGACGAGAAGCAGGGCCTCGACCGCGCGGGTCTCGAAGGCTCCAAGGAGGACAAGGGCGCCGAAGCCGCGGATGCCGCGCTGCGCACCGCCCTGGTCGTACGGGAGCTCCGCGGCTGACGTCGGCGTTCGCAGGTCGTCTGCGGCGACCGGCGCCGGTACAGATGTCGGGAGAATTCACGGATGCAGGGCGGAGACACGGTTTTCGCCCGGCATCCGTCCCTCCTCCCGACATGTGTGCCTCGGCGTCGAGGTGAGGACCTCCTTGCTGGCGGCATATCGGTCGGCCTCGGTACGGTGACCGGCATGGAGACTCTGCGTCATGTCGTGCTGTTCGTCCATCTGATCGGGTTCGCCGTGCTCTTCGGCGCGTGGGCCGCGCAGGCCTTCGGAGGCACGCGTCAGATCACCCGCATCATGGACTACGGCCTGCTGATCGCCGGCGTCGCGGGTCTCGCTCTCGCCGCTCCGTGGGGCATCGAGTACGAGCTGAACTACGTCAAGATCGGCACGAAGCTCGTGATCCTGCTCGCCATCGGCGCTCTCCTCGGCATCGGCAGCGCACGCCAGAAGCGCGGGCAAGCCGTTCCCTCGGCGATGTTCTGGCTCATCGGCATCCTCACGGCGCTCAACGCCGGCATCGCCGCGATCTGGCGCTGAGCCGCGGCATCCGCTCCGCGTAGCGGAGGATATCTGCACAACGGAGGACGGATTCGCGGGAGATCGCCCTCCCGGATGCCGATCCCCTCCGAACCGACGCGCGTCAGCGTCGCGGGGGCGCCGTGCTCTCGCGCACGACCAGCTCGGTGCCGACGAGCGGCGTGTCCACGCGCGGTTCTCCGTCGAGCTCGGCGAGCAGAGCATCGACGGCGAGGGCGCCGACCCGCTCCGGATGCTGCTGAACCGTCGTCAGCGGAGGCCACAGCTGGGCGGCATCCGGCAGTCCGTCGAAGCCGACGATGCTGACATCTCCCGGCACCTCGCGCCCGGCCTCGCGGAAGGCGCGCAGCACGCCGATCGCCATCTGGTCGTTCGCGGCGAACACCGCCGTGACGCCGTCGATCGCGCGCAGCCGCACTCCCGCCTCGTAGCCGGAAGCAGCGGACCAGTCCCCCTGCAGCACGTCGGGAACCGCTCGGCCGCGCGCATCGAGGGTCGCCCGCCAGGCTTCACGCCGCCGCTCCGCCGAGTAGGACTTCGCGGGACCGGCCACGTGCCAGACCGTGTCGTGGCCGAGGTCGAGCAGGTGCTCGGTCGCGAGTCGCGCGCCCTGCGCCTGGTCCGTGTCGACGAACGGATGCAGGTCGCCGCGGTTCGAATCCACGAAGACGACCGGCAGCCCCTGCGGGATCTCGATGTCGGCCTCGTCGAGCTGGTGCGCCTCAATCACGATGATGATGCCGTCGACGGCATGCTCCTCGAGCCGGCGGAAGGCTCCGGCGACAGTCTCCCCCGCGCTGGATTCGACCGGGATGAGTGTGAGGGCGTAGCCGAGCTGCGCGGCGCGCACGGCGATCGCGTCGAGGGTGCGCTGGTTGCCGTAGGAGCTGAACGAGAACATGACCACGCCGATGGTGCGGAATCGTCCTGACCGCAGGGCTCGGGCGGCGCTGTTCGGGCGGTAGCCGAGGCTCTGCATGGCCGCTTCGACGCGTTCGCGGGTCACCGCGCCCACGTACCCGCGGGCGTTCACCACACGGGAGACGGTCTGTCCGGAGACCCCGGCTTCCCGCGCCACGTCTTCCATCGACGGCTCGCGACGACGCAGCGAGGGCTCGGGAGAATGCTCGGACGACACGATCAACCATCCATTCATATGTTGACGTTGACACACTAGCAGTCGATCGCATATGTTGACGTTGACACATTGCGCATCGAGCGCTCTCACTCGAAGAAGGTCTCGTCGATGACGACTGATTACCCCGCAGCTCTCGGAGCCCCCGGCATCCGACGCCGCGACAAGCGCGACTGGAAGGGATGGGCCTTCGTCGGCCCGTTCATGGTCGTGTTCGCCCTGGTGTTCCTGACACCGCTCGCCTACGCGCTCTACCTCAGCTTCTTCCAGGAGCGGCTCATCGGCGGCACCGCGTTCGTCGGCGTGGAGAACTACGTCCGCGCGCTGACCGACCCGCAGTTCTGGGAGGCATTCGGCCGCGTGCTGATCTTCCTGGTGGTGCAGGTGCCGATCATGCTGGTGCTGGCGCTCGGCGCCGCCCTCGCCCTCGACAGCGCCCGGCTGCGCGGCGCCTCGTTCTTCCGCATCCTGATCTTCCTGCCCTACGCCGTGCCCGCCGTCGTCGCCGTGCTGATGTGGGGCTACATCTACGGCGACCAGTTCGGCCTCGCGAGCAACGTCAACGACTTCCTCGGATTCGACGCGGTCACGCCGTTCGCCAAGGAGTGGATGCTGCTCTCGATCGGCAACATCGTGACCTGGGAGTTCGTCGGCTACAACATGCTGATCTTCTACTCGTCGCTCAAGACGATCCCCACCGACATGTACGAGGCCGCCTCGCTCGACGGCGCGGGGGCGTGGCGCACGATCTTCTCGATCAAGATCCCCTCCGTGCGCGGAGCACTGGTGATCGCGACGATCTTCTCGATCATCGGCAGCTTCCAGCTCTTCAACGAGCCGAACATCCTGCGGCCCCTGGCACCCAACGTGATCACGACGTTCTTCACGCCGAACATGTACGCCTACAACCTCTCGTTCGCGGGTCAGCAGTTCAACTACGCCGCGACGATCGCCATCATCATGGGCGTCATCACCGCGGTCATCGCCTACGTCGTGCAGCTGCGCGGCTCGAAGTCGGAGGTGCGCTGACATGGCACTCCCCCTCGCCCGCCCGTCCCGCAAGCGCCACGACCTGATGAATCCGCGCAAGTCCAGCACCCTGCTGATCGTCATGATCGTGTACGCCCTGTACACGCTCGTGCCGCTGGTGTGGCTGCTCTTCAGCTCGACGAAGACCCAGTCGGGACTGTTCAGCTCGTTCGGCCTCTGGTTCGCCGACGACTTCGCGTTCTTCGACAACCTCGGGGCGACGTTCGCCTATCGCGACGGCATCTTCCTGCGCTGGCTGGGGAACACCCTCCTCTACGTCGTCGTGGGCGCCGGCGGCGCGACGCTGCTCGCCACCATGGCGGGGTACGGCCTGGCGAAGTACCGCTTCCCCGGCCGGCGCGGGGTCTTCGCGGTGGTGCTCGGCGCGGTCGCGGTGCCCGGCACGGCGCTCGCCGTCCCGACGTTCCTGCTCTTCAGCGAGCTCGGGCTGACGAACACTCCGTGGGCCGTGATCATCCCGTCGCTCATCAGCCCGTTCGGCCTGTACCTGATCTGGGTGTTCGCCTCCGAATCCGTGCCGACCGAGCTGCTCGAAGCCGCACGCATCGACGGAGCCGGGGAGTTCCGCACCTTCTTCACGATCTCGATGCGGCTTCTCGCGCCGGGCATCGTGACGGTCGCGCTCTTCACGGTCGTCGCCACCTGGAACAACTACTTCCTGCCGCTGATCATGCTGTCGGACCCCGCCTGGTACCCCCTCACCGTGGGTCTCAACCAGTGGAGCTCGCAGGCGATCGGCGCCGGATCCCAGCCGATCTACAACCTCGTGATCATGGGCTCGCTGCTCACGATCATCCCGATCGTCATCGCCTTCCTGCTGCTGCAGCGGTTCTGGCAGTCAGGTCTCACCGCGGGAAGCGTCAAGCAGTAGCTCCCCGCACCTCGTGCACCACCTCCGCGATCCGACGCCGGATCGCACCTCCCGAAAGGACACAGCAATGAAGCACCTTCCCTCACCGACGCGGCGCACCCTCGCGGTGCTCGCCGCAGGAACCGTGGCAGCGCTGGCGCTGGCCGGCTGCAGCACCGGCGGCAGCGACGCCGGCGGCGGCTCCGGCGACGGCTCGTTCGACTCCGTGGAGGCGGCCCTCGAGAAGGGCGGCGAGATCACGTACTGGTCGTGGACCCCCTCGGCCGAGGACCAGGTCGCGGCGTTCGAGAAGGAATACCCGAACGTCAAGGTCAACCTCGTCAACGCCGGCACCAACAACGAGGAGTACACGAAGCTGCAGAACGCCATCAAGGCGGGCTCCGGCGCCCCGGACGTCGTGCAGGTCGAGTACTACGCGCTGCCGCAGTTCGCCCTGACCGACGCGTTCGTCGACCTGTCGCAGTACGGCTTCGCCGACTTCGAAGACGACTACACCGCCTCCACCTGGAACTCCGTGACCGACGGCGACGCCATCTACGGCCTCCCCCAGGACTCGGGCCCCATGGCGCTCTTCTACAACAAGGCCGTCTTCGACGCGGCCGGCATCGCCGTGCCGACCACGTGGGACGAGTACTACGAGGCCGCCAAGGCGATCCACGCGGCGAACCCCGACGCGTACATCACCAACGACACCGGCGACGCGGGCTTCGCGACGTCGATGATCTGGCAGGCGGGCGGCAAGCCGTTCGCGACCTCGGGAACCGACGTCACCCTCGACCTCGAGGACGCCGGCACCAAGAAGTGGACCGAGAACTGGAACCGCCTCGTCGAGGAGGGCCTCGTCGCGCAGACCAGCAGCTGGAGCGACGAGTGGTTCCGCGGACTCGGTGACGGCAGCATCGCCACCCTCGTGATCGGCGCCTGGATGCCGGGCAACCTGATCTCGGGCGCGCCCGACGGCGCCGGCGACTGGCGCGTCGCGCCGATGCCGACCTACGACGGCACGGCGGCGAGCGCCGAGAACGGCGGCGGCGGTCAGGCCGTGACGAAGCAGAGCAAGAACCCGGAGCTCGCCGCGGGCTTCCTGTGGTGGCTGAACAACTCGGAGGAGAGCATCTCGATCTTCCTCGAGTCGGGCGGCTTCCCGTCGACCACCGCCGAGCTCTCCAGCGACGAGTTCCTCGCGGACGCACCCGAGTACTTCGGCGGTCAGAAGATCAACGAGGTCCTCGCGGGCGCGGCCGGCGACGTCGTCGAAGGCTGGAGCTACCTGCCCTACCAGGTGTATGCGAACAGCATCTTCGGCGACACCGTGGGCCAGGCGTACCAGAACAACTCCGACCTGAATGCGGGCCTCACCGCCTGGCAGGACGCACTGGTCGAGTACGGCGACGAGCAGGGCTTCACCGTCAACAAGTAGCACGCCCGGCTGCGCCGGGTCCCTCAGGACCCGGCGCAGCCGATCTCCCCCATCGAAAGCACCGCACCCGTGACATCCTTCTCCATCGGCGAGACCGACTTCCTCCGCGACGGCGCACCGCACCAGGTGATCGCCGGCTCCATCCACTACTTCCGGGTGCACCCCGACCTGTGGCAGGACCGCATCCGCAAGGCGCGGCTCATGGGTCTGAACACCATCGAGACCTACGTCGCGTGGAACGCCCACGAGCCCCGCCGTGGCGAGTGGGACGCGAGCGGATGGAACGACCTCGGACGCTTCCTCGACCTGGTGCACGCCGAGGGCATGGATGCCATCGTGCGCCCCGGCCCGTACATCTGCGCCGAATGGCACAACGGCGGCCTCCCCGTCTGGCTCACGGGCACGAAGGGCGGGCTGCGCTCCTCGGAGCCCTCGTACCTCGCCGAGGTCAGCGCCTACCTGCGTCGCGTCTACGAGATCGTCAGTCCTCGCCAGATCGATCGCGGCGGACCCGTCGTGCTCGTCCAGATCGAGAACGAGTACGGCGCGTACGGCGCCGACACGGCGTACCTCGAGCACCTCGTCGCGGTCACCCGGGAGGCCGGCATCACCGTGCCGCTCACCACCGTGGACCAGCCCACCGATCGGATGCTCGAAGACGGCAGCCTTCCCGGGCTCCACAAGACCGGGTCGTTCGGGTCACGGAGCAGAGAGCGGCTCGCGACTCTCCGGAAGCACCAGCCCACCGGACCCCTGATGTGCTCGGAGTTCTGGGACGGGTGGTTCGACTGGTGGGGCGGCGTGCATCACACGACCGACGTCGCCGCGGCGGCATCCGAACTCGACGTTCTGCTCGCCGCGGGCGCGTCGGTCAACATCTACATGTTCCACGGCGGCACGAACTTCGGCCTCACCAACGGCGCGAACGACAAGGGCCGCTACCTGCCGCTCGTGACCTCCTACGACTACGACGCCCCGCTCGACGAGGCGGGTGAGCCGACGGCGAAGTTCTTCGCCTTCCGGGACGTGATCGCGAAGTACGCGCCGGTTCCTGACGAGCTTCCCGCGCGGGGAGCCACGGCGCCGGCCTTCGAGGTCGCGCTGTCTTCCCGGGGCGCATGGACGGATGCCACGGCATCCGCGCCCGTCACGGACCGGCCGCAGACGTTCGACGCCCTCGGACACCTCAGCGCCCTGGTGCGCTACGACGTGGAGCTGCCCGTCGGCGGCGGCATCCTGTCGATCGACGACGTCCGCGACCTCGCGTGGGTCAGCGTCGACGGGCAGCCGGTCGGAACGCTCTCGCGCACGCGGCACGATCGCACGATCCGCATCCCCTCCGGTCGCACCCTGAGCATCCTCGTCGAGGACCAGGGCCGCGTGAACTACGACCACCGCCTGGGTGAGGAGAAGGGGCTGATCGGTGACGTGACCCTCGACGGAGTCGCTCTCAGGGGCTGGCGCTCGACCCCGCTCGACGTCGCCGCGATCGCGGCGTCACTGACCGAGTCGCAGGCGGAGCCGCTGGCCGAGCCGCCGGCAGAGGCGGCAGACGCGGGTCCGATCGCCTGGTCGGCCGACTTCGCCCTGGATGCCGCGACGGATCTGTTCCTCGACACGGCCACCTGGGGAAAGGGCTATGCGTTCGTGAACGGCTTCTTCCTCGGCCGCTACTGGCGGAACGGACCGCAGCGCACGATGTACGTCCCGGCGCCGGCGACCCGGGCCGGCGCGAACAGCCTGGTCGTGCTCGAGCTGGAGCACCTCGATCCTCGCGCGGCGTTCGTCGGTGCGCTCTCGCTCGGCGACACGGAGGAGTGACAGGCTTCAGTCGCGGTACGTGCGCCAGAGCACGGCGGACAACCGCTCGGCATCGTCGTCGTGGATACGCTGCCAATTCCGGCCGTTGCGGGCGAAGGTCGCCCGTACGCCCGCCGGCACCTCCGCCTGGTCGATCGGATGCGCGAGCCACTCGCAGCGGCGGACGTGCACGAGGTCCGCCGCGGCGGCGTCCTCTCCGGCGTCGTACGCCCAGGGGCCGGCGATGCGTCCGAGATAGGTCAGGCCGTCGACATCCCGCGTCCACACGAACGCACCGATCGGCGCCTTCGCGAATCGTTCGATACGCCACGCCAACCGGATGCCGGACTGCGCGTCTGCCGCGACCAAGGCCTCGGCCAGTGAGCCGGGAGCGGGCTCCAGCCTGCCGCCGATGCCGCAGATGCCGAGCTCGAGCGCCCGCTCCGGCCCCACGCCGCGGGGCACCGCGTCGTCGCGGGAGCGCATCGGAGCGCGATAGACCGGCATCTCGCTCATCGAACGGGCACCAGCGTCGTCTCGATCGACGCCCCGTCGATCGTGGCCCACATCATGGTGCAGACCGGCTGCCGGCGCCGATCGGTGGGAGACCCGGGGTTCAGCAGCCGCATCCCCGCGGGAGACACGGTGTCCCACGGGATGTGGGAGTGGCCGAAGACGAGCAGATCGATGCCGGGGAAAGCCTCGTCCATCCGCTGCTCCCGCCGGGTGGCCGCCCCGGTCTCGTGGATGATCGCGATCTCGACGTCCTCGACGGTGAGCCGCGCGATCTCGGGCAGACGCGCGCGCAGCTCGGGTCCGTCGTTGTTGCCGTACACGCCGGTGAAGCTGCGGGACCTCGACTCGAGCAGTTCCAGGGTCGCGAGGTCGACCCAGTCCCCCGCGTGCACCACGATGTCGGCCTCATCGACGGCCTTCAGCACGGCGTCCGGCAGGTGTCTCGCCCGCTTCGGCACATGGGTGTCCGCGAGCAGCAGCATCCGCGTCGTCATGATCGACACGCTATCCGACCGGCGCCGGCCACACAGCGAACACTCAGGAAGGCGTAAACTCGCCCGAGTCCCCCGGTACGTCGGGGACTGAACGGAGAAGCATCTTGAGCACCGCAACCGCGCCCGCGAATCCGCGTTCGCGCGTCATCACCGCCAGCCTCGTCGGCACGACGATCGAGTTCTACGACTTCTACGCCTACGCGACGGCGGCCGTGCTCGTCTTCCCGGCGCTGTTCTTCCCGACCGGGAACGACACGACGTCGCTGCTCTCGTCGTTCGCGGTGTTCGGTGCGGCGATGGTCGCCCGCCCCATCGGCGCGGTGGTCTTCGGCCACTTCGGCGACAAGTTCGGCCGCAAAGCGACGCTCGTCGCCTCGCTGCTCACGATGGGGATCGCGACGTTCGTGATCGGGTTGCTGCCCACGTTCCAGCAGATCGGCTGGTGGGCTGCGCTCCTGCTGCTGATCCTCCGCCTCGCGCAGGGATTCGCGCTCGGCGGCGAGTGGTCCGGCGCGGCATTGGTCGCGACCGAGAACGCACCGAAGGGCAAGCGCGCCTGGTACGGCACGTTCCCTCAGCTCGGGGCGCCGCTCGGCTTCATCATCGCCAACTTCCTCTTCCTCGCGATCAACTGGCTGCTGCCGCACGAGGACAACCCGATCCTCAAGTCCGAGGCGTTCCTGGCCTGGGGCTGGCGCATCCCGTTCCTGTTCTCCGCGGTCATGGTGATCGTCGGCCTGTGGGTGCGACTGCGGCTCGTCGAGTCCGACACCTTCAAGCGGGCGGAGACCAAGGGCGCGATCCGCAAGCTGCCGCTGGCCACGGTGTTCCGTCACCACTGGAAGCACCTGATCCTCGGCACGTTCATCATGCTGGCGACGTACGTGCTGTTCTACCTGATGACGAACTTCACCCTCGCCTACGGCACTAAGGCGGCGTCGCTCGAGACGGCATCCGCGGCGGCTCAGGCTGCGGCTGAGGCCGCGGGCAAGGACTTCGACGCCGCGGCCTTCGCCGCGCAGTTCTACCCCGGACTCGGCTTCGGCTACACCGACTTCGTGCTGATGCAGATCATCGGTGTCGTGTTCTTCGGCCTCTTCACGCTGCTGTCCGGTCCGATCGCCGACCGGATCGGACGCCGCAAACTGCTGCTCTGGGTGACCGGGCTCATCATCGTGTTCGGCCTGAGCTTCAACGCCTTCCTGCTGCCGACGGTCGACCCGAAGTTCTCGGGAGCGCTGGTGCAGGCCTTCCTCGTCTTCGGGTTCCTGCTCATGGGGGCGACGTTCGGGCCGATGGGCGCCCTGCTTCCCGAGCTGTTCCCGACGAACGTGCGGTACACGGGCTCGGCGATCTCGTACAACGTCTCGTCGATCCTCGGCGCCGCGGTCGCCCCGCTGATCGCGGTGGCGCTGTGGGAGCTCGGCGACGGCGCTCCGTGGCTCGTCGGCCTGTACCTCTCGGCGATGGGCGTGCTGACGTTCATCGCGCTGGTCCTCTCGCCCGAGACGAGGGACCACGACTACGAGGACGACCTCGGGCTCGCGGCGAGCGCCGAGCTCTAGCCCCGGTCGTCCGGTTCCCGTCCGGCGGCCGTCACGCCGCCGGACAGGAAGTCCTCGATCGCCGCGATGGTCTCGGCGTTGTCACGATGCCGGATGCCGCGGATGCCGACGGCCGCGGCACCCGCGATCGCCTCGGCGTGATCATCGATGAAGAAGACGTCGGCCGGCTCCGCGCCGAGGCGCTGCAGCGCGAGCAGATAGGCCCGCGGATCGGGCTTGTTCACGCCCTGCTCGTGGCTGTAGCAGATCGGATCGAAGATCTCCGAGAAGCCGAATCGCCGCTCCTCCTCTTCACGGGCACCGTCGGCGGAGTTCGAGAGAATGGCCGTGCGCGCGCGTGGCCGCAGCGAGCGGGCGTACGCGATCAGCTCGGTGTTGCCGGTGCCGCAGTACTCGTCCCAGAAGTCCGCGCGCATGGCTCCGAGCCGGTCGGGATCGAGGTCGAGCGCCGACGCGAGTCGGGACCAGAACTCCTGGGCGCTGCCGCTCGCCACATCGATCCGAGGCAGGTCGGCGCCGTCGACCCGGGCATCGACCTCGTCGCGCGAGAAGCCCGTGCGATCGGCCCAGCGCTGCCACCACTTCTCCTGCCAAGCGTCGTCGTCGACGACCTCGAGCACGCCGCCGATGTCGAACAGGACCCAGGTCGCGTCAGCCATCCCGACACCCTAGGACAGCATTCTGGACGTCAGTATCGGGCGAGAGCCCCACGACGCGGTCGCCGGGGACGAGCTTCGGCGCGGACAGCATCCGCCCAATCTGGCACCCGGCGTCGAACCGAGCGGATCGGAGGAGATCAGCGCAGTGGAGGACCGTAGAGGGTGATCTGGTCCTCCCGACTGCAGTTCGCCTCCGAACCGCGCGGTCGCCATCGGCGCAGAGCGAGCGCATTCAGCGAGCACGATGCAATCCCTGCGCGACGGCCCGCATGATGACGTCTTGAACCTCGGGCCAGTGGCCCACGATCTGGGTGTATCCGACCCGGATGACGTGAAACCCCATGAGCATCAGTCTCGCGTCGTGCTCGATGTCCTGCGTGCGCTGAGCGCCGACGTGATGCCCGCCATCGATCTGCAGATGGGAGGAGATCGGCGCTGCGGAGGACGGAAGGACCCGGATCCGCCCTCCCCTTCGCCGATCTCCTCCGCAACGCAGTCAATGAATGTTGACAACCGATCGCGCGTCAATGAAGATTGACGCAGGAGGTCACCATGACGATACCGACCGCGATCGCGGAAGACGATGGCGGCGAACCGCTGGCCGAGCTGCACCGGCTCGCCGGCATCCGCCAGGAGGTCGCCCGCGCCGAGGAAGCCCAGGTCCGCCGCGCGCGCAACGCGGGCTACTCGTGGCAGGCGATCGCCAGCGCCCTGGGGGTGAGCAAGCAGGCCGCGCACCGGAGATTCGGTCGCCGCTGACCCGGGCACACAGCCCATCCACAGACTCCGTGCGCGCACGAAGTACGGTCTAATTACCCTTCTCAGAACGAGGTCCCGCATGTCCAGCACGGCGACACCACGCCGCCGCGGACGCGGCGCGCAGCCCGAAGGCCCCCGCGCCACGTTCCGCCAGCTCCTCCCCTTCCTGTTCGAACACAAGCGCACGCTGATCGTCGTCGCGATCCTCAGCGTCGTCGGCGCTGCGACCTCGCTCGTGCAGCCGCTGCTCGTCGGTCAGGTCATCGAGGCGGTGCAGTCCGGTGGCCCCCTCGGCATCCTGGTCTGGCTGCTCGTGGGCTTCGTGATCGTGTCGTCGATCATCTCCGGCTTCCAGCACTACCTGCTGCAGCGCACCGGCACCGCCGTCGTGTACTCCAGCCGGCGGAAGCTCATCGCCCGCATCCTGCACCTGCCGGTCTCGGAGTTCGACGCCCGCCGCACGGGTGACCTCGTGTCGCGCGTCGGCACCGACACGACGCTCCTGTACGCCGTGCTCACCCAGGGGCTGGCGGATGCCGTGGGCAGCGCGGTCCTGTTCCTCGGAGCCCTCATCGCGATGCTCGTGATCGATCCGCTCCTCCTGCTGCTCATCGTCATCGTGATCGGCATCTCGGTCGTCACCGTCGTGCTGCTGAGCGGTCGCATCCGCACCGCCTCCACCCAGCAGCAGGAGAAGGTCGGCGCGCTCGCCTCCGGCGTGGAGCGGGCGATCGGCTCGATCCGCACGGTCCGCGCGTCGGGTGCGACCGAGCGCGAGACCGCCGCCGTGTCGGAGCTCGCCTCCGACGCGTACGGCATCGGGGTGCGGATCGCGAAGATCTCGTCACTCGTCGTGCCGGTCTCGGGCATCGCGCTGCAGCTTTCGCTCCTCGTCGTGCTGGGTGTCGGCGGCTTCCGCGTCGCGGCCGGCGCGATCTCGATCGCCTCGCTGATCGCGTTCATCATGTTCCTGTTCCTGCTGGTCATGCCGCTCGCCACCACGTTCGGCGCGATCACCTCGGTGAACCAGGCCCTGGGAGCGCTCGGACGCATCCAGGAGGTGCTCGACCTTCCGACCGAGACACAGGACGACGAGAGGATCGCGGCCGACCTCCGACACGTCGAGGCGCCTTCCGCATCGAGCGAGTCCGCACCGGCGATCGAGTTCCGCGACGTGCGATTCCACTACCCCGCCAACGTCGTCGCCGCCCGACAGGCGGCAGCGAAGGAGGCGCGGAACCTGCTCGCCGACGCGCACGTCGAGCGGGCGGATGCCGAGACGACGGCGATCCCCGATCACGAGGTCCTGCGCGGAGTCTCGTTCTCGGTGCCGCGCGGCACCCGCGTCGCCCTCGTCGGGCCGAGCGGCGCCGGCAAGTCCACGATCCTGTCGCTCGTGGAGCGGTTCTACGATCCGACCGGAGGTTCGATCCGCCTGCACGGCCATGATGCCCGCACGTACCCCCGAGACGAGCTCCGCGCACAGTTCGGATACGTGGAGCAGGACGCTCCCACACTCGCCGGCACCCTGGCGGAGAACCTGCGCCTTGCGGCTCCCGACGCCTCGGATGCCGACTGCGAGCGGGTGCTGCGCGCGGTGAACCTCGGCGATGTCCTGGAACGGAATCCCCTCGGGCTCCAGGCCCCGGTGGGCGAGGACGGGGTGATGCTCTCCGGCGGAGAGCGCCAGCGTCTCGCCATCGCGCGGGCCCTCCTGACGAACGCGCCGATCCTGCTGCTCGACGAGTCGACGTCATCGCTCGACGGCGTCAACGAGCAGAAGATGCGCGAGGCGATCGATGCCGTCTCGACCGACCGCACGCTCGTCGTCATCGCCCACCGCCTCTCGACGGTCGTCGACAGCGACCTCATCGTGGTGCTGGAGGACGGTGTCGTCGTCGGGCAGGGAACGCACGCCGAACTCGTCGAGACGACGCCGCTGTACCGGGATCTCGCCCGGCATCAGCTCCTGGCCTGATCCCGCCGCCCGTCCCCCAAGACCCCGGCTTCACGTCGAGACCCCGCCCTAGAGGCGTCCGCAACACGGGGTATCGACGGAAAGGCGGGGTCTCGGCGAGAACGAGACAACGCGAAGGCGGGATGCCGGAGACCACTCAGCCATGGGTTCGTCTCTGACATCCCGCCTTCGCGGGTTCGACCGGCCGCGGAGGCCGGAAGGGGAGGTGCCGACTCCCCCGAGTCGGCACCGGTCTGGGGCTACGCCTTGGCCAGGCGGTAGCGGAGCGAGGAGAGCTCGGCGCGCAGCGCCGCCGGAACCTTGTCGCCGAAGGTGTCGTAGAACGCCTCGGTGAGGTCGGCCTCGGTCTTCCACGCCTCCGCGTCGACGGAGAACAGCTCGTCGAGATCGGCGGCGGGGATGTCGAGTCCGTCGAGGTTGAGGTCCTCGACCCGCGGCAGACGGCCGATCGGGCTGTCGATCGCGGGCACGTCCCCGGCGATGCGTCGGATGATCCAGTCGACGACGCGCGAGTTGTCGCCGAAGCCGGGCCACAGGAAGCGCCCGTCGTCACCGCGGCGGAACCAGTTCACCTGGAAGATGCGCGGCGCCCGGTCGAAGCGCAGTCCGCGGCCGACCTTGAGCCAGTGCCCGAAGTAGTCCGCCATGTTGTAGCCGCAGAACGGCAGCATCGCGAACGGGTCGCGGCGGAGTTCACCGACCTTGCCCTCGGCCGCGGCCGTGCGCTCGGAGGAGATGTTCGAGCCGAGGAAGACGCCGTGCGTCCAGTCGGTGGCCTCGACCACGAGCGGGACGTTGCTGGCGCGGCGTCCACCGAAGAGGATCACGTCGAGCGGCACGGCCTGCTCCCAATCCTCGGAGATCTGCGGGCACTGCGCCGCCGACACCGTGAAGCGGGAGTTCGGGTGCGCGGCGGGCCGATCGGAGTCGGGCGTCCAGTCGTTGCCCTCCCAGTCGATCAGGTGAGCCGGCGCGTGGTCCGTCAGACCCTCCCACCACACGTCGCCGTCCGGGCGGAGCGCGACATTGGTGAAGATCGTGTTGCCCCACAGGGTCTCGACCGCGGTGACGTTGGTCGACTCGCCGGTGCCGGGAGCGACGCCGAAGAAGCCCGCCTCGGGGTTGATCGCCCACATGCGGCCGTCTTCGCCGGGACGGATCCAGGCGATGTCGTCGCCGAGGGTCTCGACGCGCCAGCCGGGGATGGTCGGCCGCAGCATGGCGAGGTTCGTCTTGCCGCAGGCCGAGGGGAACGCGGCCGCGACGTGGTACGCCTTGCCCTGGGGGTCGATCACGCGGATGAGGAGCATGTGCTCGGCGAGCCAGCCCTCGTCGCGGGCGATCACCGAGGCGATGCGGAGCGCGAAGCACTTCTTCGCGAGGATCGCGTTGCCGCCGTAGCCGGAGCCGTACGAGTAGACCTCGAGCGTCTCGGGGAAGTGCACGATGTACTTCTCGTCGTTGCAGGGCCATTCGACGTCCTGCTGACCGGGAGCGAGCGGTGCGCCGACCGTGTGCACGGTCTTCACCCACGGCGCGCCCTCGGCGATCCGGCTCGTGACGGCTTCGCCGACGCGGGTCATGATGCCGATGGAGGCCACGGCGTAGGCGCTGTCGGTGACCTGCACGCCGATGTGCGAGAGCGGTCCGCCGACGGGGCCCATCGAGAACGGGACGACGTACATCGTGCGTCCGCGCATCGATCCCTCGAAGATCTCGTCCATCTTCGCGTGCATCTCGGCGGGGGCTGCCCAGTTGTTCGTCGGGCCGGCATCCTCCTCCTTCTCGGAGGCGATGTACGTCCGACCCTCGGTGCGGGCGACATCGCTCGGGTGCGAGCGGGCGAGGTACGAGCCGGGGCGCCATTCGGGGTTGAGCTTGATGAGCTTGCCCTCGGCGACGAGGCCGCGCAGCAGCCAGTCGTTCTCGGCCCGAGAGCCGTCGACCCAGTGCACGGAGTCGGGCTGGGTCAGCGTGCGGATCTCCTCGACCCACGCCTCCAGCTCCGCCATCGCGGGAGTGTCATACGTCGGTGCCGCGCCGAACGTGCGCTCCGTGGTGACGGGGGACGTGCGAGGGGTGATGACTTCGGCCATGGCCATGACTGCTCCTTTGAAGTGTGGGGCGTTGCACCCATCTTCTTCCGACTCGCGGGGTATTTTCGTACGAAACAGACGATAAGAAATGCAATTCTTTCGCTAGTATCAAGGAATGGCTTCCTCCGGCATCCATCTCACGACTCTCGGCCACCGCATCCGACACCACCGGCTCGAGAACGGCTTCACCCTCGACGAGCTCGGTGCGCTCGTCGGCGTCGCCGGCTCCCAGCTCAGCCTGATCGAGAACGGCAAGCGCGAGCCCAAGCTGTCACTCCTCCAGGCGATCGCGCAGGCCACCAGCACGCAGGTCACCGACCTCATCTCGGGCGAGCCGCCGAACCGGCGCGCGGCGCTCGAGATCGAGCTCGAGCGTGCGCAGGAGAGCCCGGTCTTCCGCCAGCTCGGCGTCGCACCGATCCGTGTCACCAAGGGCACGAGCGACGAGACGATCGAGTCGATCCTCGGCCTGCACCGCGAACTGCAGCGGCGGGAGCGCGAGGCGATCGCGACCCCCGAGGAGGCACGGCGCGGCAACACCGAGCTGCGGCTGCGGATGCGGGCGCACAACAACTACCTGCCCGAGATCGACAAGCTCGCCGAGAAGCACCTGAAGTCCGCCGGGCACGTGCAGGGCGCGGTCACCCACCGCACCGTGAGCATCATGGCCGAGAAGCTCGGCTTCGAGCTGATCTACGTAAACGACCTTCCGCACTCGACCCGCTCGGTCACCGATCTCGAGAACGGACGCATCTACCTGCCGCCGGCCTCCATCCCCGGCGGTCACGGTCTGCGATCGATGGCGCTGCAGGCCATGGCGCACCGCCTGCTCGGGCACACTCCGCCGACCGACTACGCGGACTTCCTGCAGCAGCGGCTCGAGATCAACTACTTCGCGGCGTCCTGTCTCATGCCGGAGACGGCATCCGTCGCCTTCCTGCAGCAGGCGAAGAAGGACCGCAACCTCGCCGTCGAGGACTTCCGCGACGCGTTCGGCGTGACGCACGAGGCCGCGGGGATGCGGATGACGAACCTGATGACGCAGCACCTGGGGATGCCGCTGCACTTCCTCCGCGTCGATGCCACCGGGGCGATCACCCGGGTCTACGAGAACGACGACCTGCCGCTGCCGATGGACGTGACCGGCGCCGTCGAGGGGCAGCGCGTCTGCCGCAAGTTCCAGGCGCGTGCCGCCTTCACCCAGCAGAACCGCACGACCGAGCACCACCAGTACACCGACACCCCGTCGGGCACGTTCTGGTGCTCGACGCAGACGGGGTCGTCGAGCGACGGGGAGTTCTCGATCACCGTGGGCGTGCCGTTCGACGACGCGCGCTGGTGGCGCGGACGCGAGACCGTCGACCGCGCCGTCTCGACGTGCCCCGACGAGGCGTGCTGCCGGCGACCCTCGAGCGACCTCGCGGAGCGCTGGAGCGGGAAGGCGTGGCCGAGCGCCCGCGTGCACACGCACATGTTCTCGCCGCTCCCCCGCGGCGCGTTCCCCGGAGTCGACGACAACGAGGTCTACAGCTTCCTCGGGCGGCACGCGGACGAGTGAGGCCGCTCAGCCCGCGCTGAACCGCTCGAAGCGGGCGAGCGCCGCAGTCACCCCGTCGGGATCGGCGGGCGCGACGAAGAGCTCGGGCGGGACTCCCCTGTTCGCGGTCGCGTGCATCCAGCATCCGATGACGCGCCCCTGCTCGACGAGCGTCGCGCGCACCATGCCGTTCTTGCCCGGGCCGACGGTCGCCAGATGCTCGGGCGCGCAGACCGTCGTGCGGTCGGCGTAGGAGAGGTAGTACTCGTCGAACGCGCCGAGTGCGAGAACGGATGCCGCGCCAGACGCGCGTCGTGGACGCTCGCGCGCCACGAACAGTCCTTCGTCGACCTCCTCGACTCGATCGCGTGCCCGCTCGAGGGCCTCGCGGGACTGGCCGAGCGTGAGACCCGACCACCAGGCGAAGTCCGCGACGCCCGCGGGACCGTGCCCCGCGATGTACCGCACGAACAGCTCGGCGAGCGGGTCGTCGGGCTGCGCATGCTCGCGGATGTGGTCGTCCACCCGCACGAAGCGCTGCTCGCGGGTCACCCCGTCACGCGCGACCACCGGACCCTGGCAGATGAGCCCGTCGATGGTGAGCTCGAAGAGCAGGTGCAGCCCGCGCTGGCCGGTGGGGTCGATGCCGACGCCCTCGAGGATCTCGAAGACCTCGGCGCGCGTGCGACCGCCGTCGCGGAGCGCCGGGGTCAGCGCCCGCACGGCGAGCGCGACCATGTCGTCGTCGATGCCGAGATCGCGGTGTCGGGATGCCGCCTGCTGACGCTGACGTGCCGCCGTGACGGACAGCACCCAGCCGAGGTCGCGCGCGGGGATCGTGTGCAGAGTGCCGCGCATCGGCCATGCGCGGACCAGCTCGCCGCGGTCGAAGGCACGGTCGACGTCGCGCAGTCGCACCTCGCCCCGGGTGCGCAGGGCGAGAGCCCACCGACCGGCGGTGAGATCCTGGCTCTGCACCGCGAGCATGTGCGTCGCCGCATCCGTCACGGTCCGTGCCGGGGCGGTCAGACGGTGCGATCGGAGGCGCTCGGCCAGCAGGGTCGCGGTCTTCATGACCCCATCATGCCGGGCGCCTCCCCCGCCGACCCACCCCTTTGTGTGCGAGCCATCCCGTTGTGGGCGGCGAAAGAGGGGCGGGTCGCGCAGAAAGGGGCCGTTCGGCGCAGGTGAGAGAGTGTCAGGCGTGCAGCGTGACCTCGCGACGCGCGGGCAGGACCACGGGGTGCGACCCGGCCATCACCTCGAGCACCCGGATGACCTGGCACGAGTAGCCGTACTCGTTGTCGTACCAGACGTAGAGCACGATGTCGCGATCGTTCGCGATGGTGGCGAGACCGTCGACGATGCCGGCGCGATGCGAGCCGACGAAATCCGTGGAGACGACCTCGGGACTCTCGACGTAGTCGATCTGCTGGCGCAGCTTCGAGTGCAGCGAGACCCGGCGCAGGTAGTCGTTGAGCTGTTCCCTCTCGGCGGGCCGCTCGAGGCTGAGGTGCAGCACAGCGAGGGAGACGTCGGGGGTGGGGACGCGGATCGCGGAGCCGGTGAGCTTGCCCTCGAGCTCGGGGAGGGCACGGGCGACGGCCTTCGCGGCTCCGGTCTCGGTGATGACCATGTTGAGCACGGCGGAGCGTCCGCGCCGGTCGCCGCTGTGGAAGTTGTCGATGAGGTTCTGGTCGTTCGTGAACGAGTGCACGGTCTCGACGTGGCCGCGGACGATGCCGTACGCCTCGTCGATCGCCTTCAGCACGGGCGTGATCGCGTTGGTCGTGCACGATGCGGCGGTGATGATGCGGTCGTCCGGCGTGATGGTGTCGTCGTTGATGCCGTGCACGATGTTCTTCAGCGCGCCCTTGCCCGGTGCGGTGAGCAGCACGCGCGCGACGCCCTTCGCCTCGAGGTGCCGACTGAGGCCCTCTTCGTCGCGCCAGCGTCCGGTGTTGTCGACGACGATCGCGTCGTGGATGCCGTAGGCGGTGTAGTCGACGGATGCCGGGTCGCCCGAGTAGATCACCTGGATGCGGGTGCCGTTGGCGATGATCTGCTCTGCTTCCTCGTCGACGGTGACCGAGCCGGGGAAGCGTCCGTGCACCGAGTCGCGCAGGAGGAGGGAGGCGCGCTTGACGAGATCGTTCGCCGAGCCGCGACGGACGACGATCGCCCGCAGACGCAGTCCGCTGCCCCCGCCGGTGTGGGCGATGAGGATGCGGGCGAGCAGGCGTCCGATGCGCCCGAAGCCGTAGAGCACCACGTCGGTCGGGTCGGCGGCGACAGCGCCGATGGCGGGCGCGAGCGCCTCGGCGAGGTAGGCGTCCAGGGGCTGTGCGCTCTCCGCATGACCCGCGACGAGGCGTGCGACGTCGAGGGAGGAGGCTCCGGGCGCGAGCTGGTGGATCGCGTCGAGCACGGCGAGCGTGTCGTCGAGGGCGAGCTGCTCGTGGCCGAGCTGTGCGACGCGCTCGTGCACTTCGACGAGGCCGGTGGCGGAGAGACCGAGCAGCCGGTGACCGTGGAGGGAGGTCACCACGTCGTGCTCGCGCTTGAGCGAGCCGATGAGCGGGATCATCCGCTCGGCGAGCTCTTCTCTCGCCGTCCAGTCGTCGTCGCGTGCAGCGGAATCGTTCATCTGCGTCCTTGCATGTGTGAGCGCGCCGAGGTCGCCGGCGCGCGAGGTTGCCGGGTGAGCTTCGGGGGATGCCACCAGCGTACGCGCCGCGGGTGGCGGCCACCGAATCGCGCGACGCGTCTCGCCATCCGCGGTGCCGTTTTACGTCTACACTGGTGGAATAATGAGCGAGACACTCCTCGGCGAGGACGCCGACCTGATCATCCGCGGCGGACGAGTGCACATCTTCGACGACAGCCGCTCGCCGGTCGAGGCCGTGGCCGTGCGCGACGGCCGGATCGTCGCCCTCGGCGCCGATGCCGAGGTGCTGGACGCCCGTACGACCATCGAACTCGACGGGCGCACGGCGATCCCCGGCATCAACGATGCGCATCTGCATGCCGCATGGCTCGGCGCACGCTGGCCGCACCTGTTCTTCTCGGATACACCGCCCGAGGATCAGCCGTCCGGCCGACTCGTCTCGACCGCGGTGGAGCGGCGCTCAGCACTGCAGCAGGCATGGCGTCTTCTCGCCGAGCACGGGATCACGAGCTACACCGAGCCGGGGATCGGCCCCGGAGAGGACGACGGGGAGACCGGGTGCTTCGGCACCGACATGCTGTCCACCTACGTCGAGCTGCACCGCGCGGGCGCGCAGACATCACGCGTGACGATGCTCCGCCTGTTCGGCACGATCGACGGCGAGAGCAGCCTCGACGACTTCGAGCGCGGCATCCGCTCCCCCGTTCCCGTCACCGACGCCGAGTGGCTGGCGATCACGGGCGTGAAGATCTTCGCCGACGGCATCCCGCCGATGGCGACGGCCTGGGTCCACGAGCCGTACGCGGACGGGACGACCGGTGCGCTCCTCACGCGGGGCGGCGATGATCCGCTCGCCGCGTTCCGGCGGATGATCGAGATCGCCGCGTCCCGCGGCCTGCAGATCGCCGTGCACGCCACCGGAGATCGTTCGATCGCGGAGTTCCTGCGGGTGCTCGAGCGTCTCGACGACGCCCCCGCTGCGCGCGGACCCCACTACGTCGTGCACGGCGACCTCGCCACCCCGGCGCAGATCGCGCGGATGGGACGCGTCGGCGCCGGGTTCGCCGTGCAACCGCTGATCGCCTCGCACTCCCACGCCTGGGCCGGGGCGATGCTCGGGGCCGAGCGGCTGGCGGGCGCCTGGCCGCTCGCCGAGATGCTCTCCTCCGGGGCGCTGACGACGATCACGAGCGATTCCCCCATCGCGACGCCGGACTGGCGCATCGGGCTCGACGCCTCACTCTCGCTCCTCGGCGCGGCCGGCACGGGCGACGACGCCGAGACCCGCCGCACCCTGGTGCGGGCGATGACCGTCGATGCCGCCCGGCAGGACGGCGCCTCCGCGTGGAAGGGTTCGCTGGAGGTGGGCAAGGTCGCCGACCTGACCGTCCTCGACGAGGACCCGCTCGAGCCCGGTCGCGCCTTCTCCGCGATCGGCATCGCGCGCACGATCGTCGACGGCAGGACGGTCTTCGCCCGCTCCTGAGCGGGACACGAAAACGGCGGGTGGCATGTTCACGCATGCCACCCGCCTCCGGTCCCCCTCGGACCAGCTCTTCGCCTCAGACCGCGGTCGCGACCAGCACCCGCGGGCTGCCGGGCAGCGCGACCTTCTCGCGCACCTCCCAGCCGGCATCGCTCAGCCATCCGCGCACCTCGGCCTCGGGGTACACGATCGTGCCGTCGATCACGAGGTACTCCCCGGCGTGCAGCGCATCGAGACCGCGCTGCTCCTCATCGTCGTCGAGGAAGAAGTCGAGCACCGTGAGTGTGGCTCCCGGCGCCGCCGCGTTCCTGAGGTTGCGGAAGATCCGCGCGTTCTCCTCGGCGCTGAAGCGGTGGATGACGTGATTCGCGAAGACGGCGTCGTACTCGCCCTGCGGTTCGGCGGTCGCCGTCTCCCCCACCTCGACGACGGCGCGGTCGCCGACTCCTGCGGCCTCGATCGCCTCGGCGATGCCGTCTTCGAATCCGGCGGCGTAGACGAACGTGGTGTGCAGCTGCGGGTTCTGCGCCATGACCGACAGGGCGAACTCAGCCGACAGACCCCCGAAGTCGAGCGCCTTCGTCGCCCCGGCCAGGTCGACGTGGCGACCGAACTCCTGCGCATGCAGACGGTTGTACGTCATCACACCGGCCATGAAGGTCGCCCAGCGAGCGTCGTCCATCTGCAGGTCGCCCGGTTCCGTCGTATCGACCGTGTGCGCGAACTGCAGCCAGTGCGGGTAGCTGATCTCGCCGAGGAACGTGAGGAACGGAGCCAGATCGACGGCCGAGTCCTCGCCCGTGAGATAGGCCGCGGCGTCTGCGGAGACGCGGTAGCGTCCGTCCGCACGGACGAGGAGACCCTTGGCGGCCATCGCGTCGGCGAGGATGCGCGCGATGCGCTCGCTCACCCCGCAGCGCTCCGCGATCGCGGAGACCGTGTCTTCGCCGCCGGCGACAGCGGAGAACAGCCCGATCCGACTGGCTTCGAACAGCTGCTTCGAAGCCATGTAGCCGGTCGCGATGTCCAGGATCCGCGCGGCGTCGGGCGTGGAGGTGATCGTCATGAGGAGTGCCTTTCGTGGATGTGCGCATCGTGCGCGAGGAAGCGCTGCACCGCGGAGCGGAACTCCGCCGTGTGCAGCGCGACGAGGTGGTCGCCCGGGACACGCGTGGTCCGGGCGTCGGGCAGGAGAGCGGCGAGTTCGTCGATTCCCGCCGACATGGGGTCGTCGACGCCGCCGATCAGCAGCACCGGCATCTGCGGGCCACCGGAATCGGGGGCGAAGGGCTCGGATGCGAGGCCCTCGATCAGGTCGAGCAGCTCCGCCGGACGGTTGCCCGGCTGTGACGCCATCTGCACGATCATGCTCGTGAGCGGGTCGGTCGGCTGCGCTCCCCCGGCGATCGCGTCTCGCGCAGCGCCGAGGTCGACCAGCACGAACGGCTCACCGGCGCTGAGTCCGCCGAGCACCAGCCGGCCGACCCGGAGCGACGGATGCTGCGCCAGGTCCCAGGCGAGACGTGCCCCGAGCGAGTATCCGACGAGATCGACCTCGACCACGCCATCCGTCCCGGCGCCGCCCTCCCCTGTGACGATCGCCTCGGCGAGCGCGTCGACGGCCAGGGAGGTGTTCGAGACGCCGAGGCCCGCGCTCTCGCCGTGCGCCGGGAGGTCGATGACCACCCGGGGACGCTCGGCGAAGACCCGCGCCCATTCGGCATCCGGCCAGTCCTGTGCCCCGCGCGAGGCGAGACCGTGCAGGAGCACGATGGGTCGCCCGGTGCCCGGGTGGTGTTCGACGTACAGGGGGGAGGTCACGATGCGCCGTCCTCTCGGATGCGGCGCGTCGCGGTCAGCGGAGTCGCGCCAGGAACTGGTCGATGTAGGTCTGGTAGTCGGCGATGCGCTCGCCGTCGGGGTACATGAGGTTGATGACCGTCGCGCCCACCGCGGCCGAGATGTACTCGTTCGCCGGCGTTCCGAAGTCCTGGTCGCGGATCGAGCCCTCGTCGCGCGCCGCTTCCATCCGTTCGATGAGCGACGACCGCCACGAGGCGAGGTGCCCGCGGTACAGCTCCGCGAGCGACTCGTTCGCCATCGCGTACTCCCACAGGGCGAGCAGCACGCGTCCGGCGGCGATCTGGTCCTGATCGCGCGGGATCGTCGCCTCCAGGAATCCGCGCAGCGCGGCATCCGCGGTCATCGGCTCCGCGCCGGCGGCCTGCACTCCCTCGGACATCTCCTGCAGGATGGTCTCGAACGTCGCCGCGACGATGCTCTCCTTGCCGGGGAAGTAGTGCTTCAGCGCACCGTTCGCGAAGCCGGCCTCGGCGGCGATGCTGCGCATCGTGGCCGCCTCGAAGCCGCCCTTGAGGATGATGCTCTTGGCGACCTCGACGATGTCCCGTCGACGCTGGTCGTGATCGATGATCTTCGGCATGGGGTCCTTCCGGCCGATCGTGGACGGCGTGCAGATCCGGCCTGGAGCTACCGTACCGCCGCATCGCGCACCTCCCGAAGAGCGAGCCACTGGGCACGTCGCTCTCGTTGCGCGGCCGGATCGGCGACGGGCGAGGCCAGGCGCAGACGCTCGGAGTACGGATGCTGGGGCCGACGGGTGACCTGCTCTCCTTCGCCGACCTCGACGAGCTCGCCGCGATACATCACGGCGACCCGGTGGCAGACGCGCCGCACGACGCCGAGGTCGTGCGACACGAACAGGTACGCCACGCCGGTGTCGCGCTGCAGCTCGATGAACAGGTCGAGGATGGTCGCCTGCGTGGTGAGGTCGAGGGCGCTCACCGGCTCGTCGCACACGATCAGGCGCGGCCCTCGGACCAGCGCCCGGGCGATCGCGATCCGCTGACGCTGGCCGCCGGAGAACTCGCTGGGGTAGCGGTCCATCGCGGAGTCGGGAAGGCGGACGCGGTCGAGCATCTCGCGCACCCTGATCTCGGCCGCCTTCGCCCCGATCCCGGTGGTGAGGAGCGGCTCGGCGAGGACGTCGCCGATGGTCATCGCGGGATTCAGCGAGCCGTACGGGTCTTGGAACACGACCTGCACGTCGTCGGCGAGCGCGCGTCGGGCACGCCCTCCGAGACCGCTGATCTCCTGCCCGTCGAACCGGATGCTGCCGCTCGTGACGGGCGCGAGCCCGAGGATCGCCTTGCCGAGGGTCGACTTCCCCGATCCCGACTCCCCCACGAGGCCGAGGCACTCTCCCGGGGCGATGTCGAGGGAGACGCCGTGCAGCGCGCGGAATGCGCCGCGACCGCGACCGTACTCGACGACCAGGTCGCGCACTTCGAGCAGCGGGTTCATGCGGGCACCTCCGTCGTGCGGGCGGATCGATCCAGCGCGGCGCGGCCGTCGGCATCGTCGAGGGACGCGGCGATCAGCTCGCGGGTGTAGGCGGCTGCGGGGGCGGCGAAGAGTTCGTCGACCGGACCGGACTCCACGATCTCGCCGCCGCGCATCACGATCACCCGGTCGCAGATGTCGGCCACGACGCCGAAGTTGTGAGTGACGATGAGCAGAGCCATGCCGTACTCGGCCTGGAGTTCGCGCAGCAGCTCCAGCACTTCGGCCTGCACGGTCACGTCGAGGGCCGTGGTCGGCTCGTCGGCGACGAGCAGCGACGGCTTGCCCGAGATCGCGCCGGCGATCAGCACGCGCTGTGCCATGCCTCCCGAGACCTGATGCGGGTAGCTGCGCATGACGCGCTCAGGATCGGTGAGACCGACGCGCAGGAGCATCTCTCGGGCGCGGTCCTTGGCCGCGCGTCTGCTGAGCCCGTGTGTGCGACGCAGCGGTTCGACGAGCTGATGACCGATCGTGTACGACGGGTCGAGGTTGCTCATCGGCTCCTGCGGCACGTAGCCGATCTCGCGACCCAGCAGCGCCTGTCGCTGCTTCGGCGTCGCGCGGCCGACGTCCTTGCCGCCGACCCAGATCGCATCGGCGACGGAACGCCCGGTGGAGGGCAGCAGATCGAGCACCGAGAACACCGTCTGCGACTTGCCCGACCCCGACTCTCCCACGATCCCGACGACCTCGCCGGGTGCGACGTCGAGCGTCACGCCGTGCACGACCTCGGTCTCACCGGAGGGCGTCGCATGGATGACGCGCAGATTCTCCACGCGCAGCGCCGAGTCCGCGGCGGCGTGGTGCGCCGCGCCGGTGGCCGGAGCGGAAGGGGTGGACGCTGCGGCATCCGCTCGACGGCGCTTCGGGCGCGGGGTGCGCACCTGCACGAGTTCGGCGAGCGTCGATCCCATGATGGCGAGCACCGCGATGGTCAGTCCGAGCGCGGTCGAGGGCCACAGGAGCATCAGCGGGTAGGTGAGCATGAGACGGAAGCCCTCGAGCATCATCGCTCCCCAGCTCGGCACGTTCGAGTCGCCGATGCCGAGGAACTGGAGGCCGGCCTGCATGCCCATCGCGATACCGGCGGTGAGGGCGGTCTGGATGATCACGGGAGGGTAGACGGCCGTGATCACGTGACGGAAGATGATGCGGCCGTCGGAGAGCCCCGAGACGCGCGCGGCGTCGATGTAGGGCTCGCCCCGCACCGCGAGCGTCTGCGAGCGGGAGATGCGGAAGTAGCCGGGGACCATGAACACGCCCACCGTGGCCATGAGCAGCTCGAAGTTGTTGCGGCTTCCGGCGGCGACCACGAGAAGGATGATCATGCCGGGGATCGACTGCAGCGCGTCGCTGATCCAGGTGGCGACGCGGTCGAACGCCCCGCCGAAGTATCCTGCGGCGACGCCGGCCGGCACGCCGATGATCAGCGCGGTGATGATCGTGATGAGCGCGCCCCACAGCGTCGTGCGGGTGCCGTAGATGAGTCGCGAGAGGATGTCGCGCCCGGTCGAGTCGCCGCCGAGGAGGTGTTCGGGCCCCGGGGCCGCCTTGGCCGCGCCGAGATCGACGAGGTTCGGGTCCATCGGCGCGAGCAGGGGCGCGAGGATGCCGACCAGCACGATGAGGAGGAAGATCGCCAGCGGGATGTAGCCGCCGGGGTGGCGGAGGAATCGGCGCAGGAGCCCGGACCGGCGCTTCTGCGCGGCGCGATCGAACGCGACGCGGATGTCTGTCGTGGTCATGCGACGCGCACCTTCGGGTTGATCCAGCCGAGCACCAGGTCGAGCAGGAGGTTGATCAGGACGACGAAGACGACGGAGATGACCGTGATGCCGAGGAGCATCGGGATGTCGCCGTTCTGCGAGGACTGGTTGGTGAGCTGGCCGAGCCCCGGGAGGCTGAAGATCTGCTCCACCACGATGGCTCCGGAGAGCAGGCCGACGAACATCAGGGCGATCACGGTGAGCGCGGCGGGAGAGGCGTTGCGCAGGATGTGCAGGTTCACCCGGGTCGGGGAGAGTCCGCGGCTGCGCAGTGTGCGCACCCAGTCCTGTCGACTCTGCGCGATCACCGCGTTGCGCAGCTGCTCGGCGACGGCGACGATGCCGCCCAGGGCGAGCGAGATCGCGGGGAGGGTGATCGATCGCAGCCAGCCGTCGACGGATTGCGTCGGGGTGACGTAGCCGACGGCTGGGAACCACTTCAGCTGCACGGCGAGCCACATGACGAGCACGAGGCTCACCCAGAATCCGGGGAGGGCGAAGAGCACGACGGAGATGCCCTTGATGATCCGATCGAACCAGGTGCCCGGGCGGAGGCCGGTGATCATGCCGAACGCGACGCCGACGACGGCGGTGATGAGCGTCGCGAGGGTGACCACCGACAGGGTGACCGGCACCTTGATGGCGAGCTGCGCCGAGACCGGCTGGAAGTTGCGCCACGAGACGCCGAAGTCGAGGAGCACGACGTGCGAGAGCCATTCCCAGAACTGCACGAGGAGGGGGCGGTCGAGGCCGATCTTCTCGGCCAGGGCGGCCTGCTGGGCAGGACTCGCCGTCGTGCCGAGCAGCGACGCCGTCGGGTCGCTGATCGCGAGATGGGCGAGGAAGAACGTGCCCGTCGAGACCGCGACGAGCAGGAGGATGCCGGAGAGCACTCGCTTCGCCGTGAACAGAAGCATGGAAACCTCTCGGAGGTCGGAGGGGCGGAAGGTCGGAGGGGGAATGCCGAGGGGAAGGATGCCGGGGCGGCCGGTGTGTCGCGACCGCCCCGGCGGGGCTCAGCCCTTGGTGATGTACCGCAGCGTCGGGAACATCATCCCGACCACCGGCTGCAGCTGGATGCCGGGGGCGCTGTAGTAGGTGTTGTTCGCCTGGTACCAGACGGACCACCACGCCTGGTCGACGAGAGCCTTGTTGAGCTCCTTCACCGCGTCGGTCTGCGCGTCGCCGCGCTCGGTCTGCACCTTCTCGACGAGCGGGGCGATGACCTCGTTCTTCGCGTAGTCGGGCTCGGGGTTGAACCACTGCACGCTCGTGACCTGTCGTGCCACCGTGGCCACGTCGTTGCCGTCCATCGCGAGGAACGAGATGAACATGGGGTAGTTCGGCGCGTTCAGCTGATAGTCCGGCATCTGCATGTTGTCCCAGGTGACGGTGACGCCCAGTTCGTTGAGCGCCTGCTCGGCGGAGGGCTTCCACATCTCGAAGATCGGCGACATCGGCATGGAGATGGCGAAGCCGTCGGGGTAGCCGGCATCCGCCAGCAGCTCCTTCGCCTTGTCCATGTTGTACGCGTAGGCGTCGTTCAGCGACGGGTCGTTGACGCTTCCTCCATCGGGGAAGACCTGGTTGCTCGCGACGCCCGCCCCGTTGCCGACGGCGGCGAGGACGGCGGCACCGTCGAAGGCGTAGTTCAGGGCCTGGCGGACTTCGAGCTTGCCGAGGGGCTCGCTCTTGGCGCCGGTGTGGTCGGTGATGACGAGTCCGGCCCAGCCGGACACGCGTTCGGCGATGTTCCAGCCCTGCTGCTCCGCCTGCTCTCGGTTGGCGACGTCGCCGTACTGCACGTTGATCTGACCGCTGAGCATCGCGTTGTGGCGGGCCGTGGCGTCGGTGATCGGGAAGATCGCGAGTTCGCCGAACGGATAGGTCTCGGCGTCCCAGTGCTCGGCGACCTTGGTGAAGTGGTACTCCGCGCCGGCGACGCTCGTGGTGCTGTCGAGCACGTACGGACCGGAGCCGATGGGGTCCTTTCCGAGGGTTCCCGCCTCGATCGCCGTCGGAGAGGCGATGTAGCTGCGTCCGAGACCCATGAAGTAGAGGATCGTGTCGTCGCGCTGCGTCAGGTTGATGCGGATCGTGTCGTCGTCGACCTTCTCGAACGAGTCGACGTTGACGTAGGCCTCGCCGGAGCGTGCACCGGTCTTGAGGTATTCGAGGCTGGTGATCACGGCATCGGCGTCGACCGGTGCGCCGTCGCTGAACACGGCGTCCGTGCGGATGTCGAGGTCGATGCTGAGGTCGTCGTCGGCGACGGTCCACCCGGTGGCGAGGGACGGGATCGGCTCGCCGTCTTCGTCGAGGGCGATCAGAGCGTCGTACACCGCCGAGAGGTAGGGGCCGTCGAAGCCGATGTCGGCCAGCGAGGGGTCCCACGACGTGATGTCGAGGAAGTTGCCGATGTTGAGCGCGTCGGGTCCTTCGGCGCCGCTGCCGTCGGACGGATCGGCGGTCGTGCCGCCGCTGCAGCTGGTGAGCGCGAGGGTCGCGGCCACCACTGCGGCAAGCGCGAGGGGCATTCGTTTCATGGTTCCTTCTCTCGTGTGCAGGGATGGTGAAGGAGTTCGAAGAGCCGCTGTCCGCAGTCGGACCCGACGTCACTTCGATGTGTCGTGCTGGTTAGTCTACAGCTGTGGAAAAAGAGCGCAAGAGCGTTTCTGCAGCCGTCTTCGCGACGCCATGCCTCCGGGTGCACACGGCTTGTCCGTGCGTGCAGATCTCCACGTTCGGAGCCCGACGCGATCCTGAAGCGACGATCCCTGAGCGGCGATACCTAAGCCGCGATGTCGAATCGGTGTCGTCCGCCGGTGCGGGGTGTGCGGGAGGGGTCGACGTACGCGGGTGGGAGGAACCAGACCCGTGCGGTGACGCCGGTGCCGTCGATGCGGATGTCCCACCCGTTGTCATGGATCCGGTGGTGACACGTCTCACACAGCAGCACCCCGTTGGACAGGTCGGTGGGACCGTGATCCCTCGTCCACCACCGGATGTGGTGCGCTTTCGTCATCCCGGGTGGGAGTCCGCACATCGCACACCCACCATCACGTTCCACCAACGCCAACCGTTGCGCCCGGGTGAACAACCGTTTCTCCCTCCCCCAGTCCAAGACTTCGCTCTTCCCCCCGCACACCCACGGGACGACCCCACCCGCGGCAGCCATGCGTCTCGCGGCCCCGATGTTCACCGGATGATCCAGCCCATCGATCGTCGCCGACCCGGACCCTCGTCGCAGGTCGTCAAGGGTGAGACGCACGATGACCGTCGCCCCAGCGAGCGGCACCCGCGACTCGCAGCCGAGGACATGCGCGCAGAACATCGCGAGGGCATCGGCGTGCAGCATCGGCACGGTCCGCCGGTCCGCATCCGCGGCGTCCGGGTTCGGGGCATCCTTCCGGGCCGCGAACGCCGCAGACACGTATCCGCGCAGTGCGGTCACGACGGGGGCGGCGGTCTCGGCATCCAGCACCGCGTTCAGGTGGATCATGCCGTCGCGTTCGACGATCGTGCACGACCGCTTCGCCCGGCGCTCCTCATCCTTCGGCTCCACACCATCGGGATCCAACCACGCCTCCGCCCGGGCGATCAACTTCCGGACATCGTCCACCCCCAGTCCGGCACACCGTTCGGCGAGGATCTCCTCCGCCAACCCGATCCGCCCCACCCCGGCCACCACCCGACACCGATCCAACAGGGCGACGATCAACCCCGCCGCCGCGATACTCAACGACCCCGACACGAGCGCTTCCCGCAACAACTCATACCGGGCCGGGAGCCTCGCACCCACCAGATCCGTCCGGGGAGCGGTCGCCTCCCCCACCTTCACCAACCGGGACGCATCCCCCGCGGAGATCCCACCCGTCGCCGCGAGCAGTTTCCCCGCGGTCCGGTAGCCGTACTCCTTCGCCAGTCCCGCAGAACCCAGCTCCGTCCGGGACTCATGAGCGATCCGCGCCGCGACATCCGCATGCGCCGCATCCAACCGACGCCGCAGCACACCGATCGCGTCATCGTCCGCGATCAACTGCTCCCGCGACAACCCCGTCGCCTCATCCGCATCCGCCCACACGTCTTCGAGGCGGGTGACCGCCTCGACCAGACCAGGGAGCTTCGACATGCCCCCAGTTTACCCGCGACATTAGAAAGTATGTTCGAAGTACATCGGTCCACTCGCGGACTCCGCACTACCCTCGAAGAACGAGGAATCGAATCACCACCCCGAGGGTTCTCCCCAGTGATCCCGTCACGAAAGGTCCTGATGTCAGACCGCCCCCGCCCGTCGGCCTGGCCGCCGCTGCTGGTCGCCATCGCACTCGAGGTCTCGGCCACTCTCGCCCTGCGTGCAGCAGAGGGGTTCACCCATCCCCTCTGGCTCATCCTCGTCGTCGTCGGATACAGCGGATCGCTGTGGCTGCTGTCGATCGTGCTGGATCGCGGCATGCCGGTGGGCGTGGCCTATGGGATCTGGTCGGCGATCGGCGTGGTGCTCACCGCCGTCCTCGGCACCGCACTCTTCGGGGAGACGCTCGGACCTGTGCAGATCGTCGGGGTCGGCGTGATCGTGGTCGGGGTGCTGCTGGTCGAACTCGGTTCGCACCAGCGCAAGCCGGCCGAGGCCGCGTCGTGACCTGGCTGCTGCTCGCCCTCGCGATCGCGAGCGAGGTCACCGCGACTCTGAGCCTGCGCGCGTCGGAGGGACTACGACGGAAGCGCTGGATCCCCGTGATCGTCGTCGGCTACCTCGCCGCTTTCACGCTGCTCGGCACCATCCTCGCCCTGGGGATGCCGGTCGGGGTCGCGTACGGCATCTGGGCCGCCGCCGGCGTCGCGGTGACGGCGGTGCTCGGCCGCCTGATCTTCAAGGACCACTTCTCCGTCATGATGGCCATCGGTGTCGCGCTCATCGCGGTCGGCGTCTCCCTGATCGAGTTCGGCGGCGCGCACTGACGCGACGGGGACTGCAGCCCCCGTCACCACACCCCGTCCGACCGCACCTCGCGGTCGACCCAGCATCCGGCCAGTGCGGCGCGCACCTCGTCGCCGCGATCGCGCGCGAGCGCCAGCGCCGCGTGGTTCTGCTCCAGCTGCTCGAGGCGTGACGCGCCGAACAGGACGTTCGCCGTCGCGGGATTCGTCAGGCAGAAGGCGATGCCGAGCGCAGCGGGCGTGACCCCGAACTCGCGCGCGATCCGTTCGACGTCGGGGTAGATCGCCGCGATCTGTTCGCGGATGCCGCCGACATCGGCGCCGATCTTGCGGTCGGGCATACGACCTGTGGCGAGGATGCCGCCCTCGAACACGTCCGACGCCTGAAGCGTGAGCGCACCCTCGGCGAACAGCGGTCCGTAGGCGTCGCCCTCGGCCATCGATCGCCGCGCGATGCCGTACTTCAGCTGCGCGAAGACCGGACCCGCCAGCCCTCGCCGCTCGGCTTCGGCGATCGCGTCGCGCGTCTGCTCGATGCGCCAGTTGTTGATGCCCCACGACCCGACGAGCCCGTCGGTGATGAGCGCGTTCACGTCGGAGACGAGGCGCGGCATGTCGGGAGCATCGAGGTAGTCGCCGACGACGAGCGTGTCGAAGCGGTCGAGTCCGGCGCGCTCGAGCGACTCGAGCAGCTGCCCGCGGAACCCCTGATTCGGCCAGTCCCAGAGCCAGAGCTTGCCGCAGAGCACGACGTCGGCGCGGTCGACGCCACTCGCGCGCAAGGCCTGGCCGAACAGGATGTCGGTCTTCGAGTTCTCGGCGTGCGGACCCATGTTGTAGTACGCGACGTCGAAGAACCCGGCATCCAGGTCGACGGCACGGCGGATCACCCCGACCGCCTCCTCCGGCGTCATCCGGTCCCACGTGTTCCACGATCCGAGCGCCAGTGCGGGCACGGGCTCCCCTCCGGCATGCAGGGGCTTGCGCGGATATGTCGATTCGGGCATGGAAGCTCCTCGCGGATTCGGAAGACCGGGCTTGTGTTTTTCTATGCTTGTAGAATATAACGGAATCACCCCGCCGCAACACCGTCAGTGAGGACGAACATGACCGAATCACCCCGCCGCGTCCTGGTCACCGGAGGCGCCTCCGGGCTCGGTCGAGCCATCGCCGCAGCCTTCCGCGCGGCCGGCGCCGACGTCGTCATCGGCGACGTGAACGCGGATGCCGCATCCGCCGTCGCCGCCGAGATCGGGGCCACCGCCCTGGCGCTCGACATCGGCGACGAAGCATCCGTCCTCGCCGCCGCCGAGCACATCGCGGACGCGGGCGGACTCGACGTGCTGGTGAACAACGCCGGGATCGTCGCCGGCGGGGGCACGCTGCAGGAGGTCCCGGTCGATGTCGTCGACGCGGCGCTGCGGGTCAACGTGCGCGGGACGTTCCTCATGCTCCGGGTGTTCGGCGCCCTCCTCGCCGACGCCGGCCGCGGCTCGATCGTGAACATCTCGTCGATCGGCGCCCGGCAGCCCACTCCCGGTCTCGGCCACTACGAGGCGACGAAGGCCGCCGTCGACGCTCTCACCCGCACCGCCGCGATCGAGCTCGCCTCGGCGGGTGTCCGGGTGAACGCCGTCGCCCCCGGCCCCGTGCTCACGCCCCTCACCGCGGGCTTCGCCTCCGACCCCCAGGCCCGCGCCGCCTGGGAGTCGCGCATCCCGCTCGGCGCGATCGCCGACGTCGACCAGGTCACGCCGCTCGTGCTCTTCCTCGCGAGCGACGCCGCCAGCCACATCACCGGAGTCTCCGTCGCCGTCGACGGCGGACAGCTCCTGGTCTGAGAGGACACGATGACACTCCCCGCCCCGACGCTCCCCACCACGACGCGCGCCGCCGTGCTCACCGCGCACAACGCGGCGCTCACCCTGCAGGACCTTCCCCTTCCCGCCGAGATCGAACCCGGTGCCGCCCTCGTGCGCATCGCCTGCACCACGCTGTGCGGCACCGACATCGAGATCTGGGAGGGACGGATGACCTTCCCCGGCATGCTCCCGATGGTGCTCGGCCACGAGATGGTCGGCGAGATCGTGGCGACCGGGCCGGACACCCGGGATGCCCTCGGCCGCCCGCTCTCCGCCGGCGATCGCATCGGCTGGTCGGAGTCGACCTGCGGCGAATGCCACGGCTGCGTGGTGCTGCGGGAACCCGTGGCCTGCTCCCGCCGCGGCTACGGCTTCCTGCAGCGCGCCGACGTGCACCCCTTCGCGACCGCAGGGCTCTCGGAGTACGCGTACGTCACCCCCGGGGCGGCCAAGCTCCTGCTCCCGGCATCCGTCAAGGACACCTGGGCATCGATGGCGGGATGCGCCGCCAAGACGGTGCTGCGCTCGTTCGAGCGCGCCGGACGCATCCGGCCCGGCTCGAAGGTCGTCGTGCAGGGCGCGGGAGCCCTGGGCATCTTCGCGACCGCGGTCGCGAAGATCGCAGGCGCCGGACAGGTGATCACCGTGGGCGCACCCGCCGCACGACTCGACCTCGCCGCGCGATTCGGGGCGGATGCCGTTGTCGACTTCCGCGACGGCCCCGTCGTGGAGCAGGTGAGGGAGCTGACCGGTGGCCACGGCGCCGATCACGTCTTCGACTTCGCGGGCGCGCCGAGCGTCGGCCCGGATGCCATCGGCATGGCCGCCCAGCGCGGCACCGTCGTGATCGTCGGATCGACCGGACCCGCCGGGGACGGATTCGCCCTCAGCGCGATCATGGGCAAAGAGCTCACGATGGTCGGCTCGCTCAACGGAGACATCTCCGACTACGCCCGCGCGATCGACTTCTTCACGGCATTCGCCGACCGGTACCCGTGGGACGACCTCTTCAGCGCCCCCGTCGGCCTCGCCGAGGCGTCGTCCAAGATCGCGCAGATGCACCACCTCGATGAGGTCAAGGCCGTCATCGACCCGAGACTGTGAGGCACACCATGACCACCCCCCTCCCCCGCCGCGAGATCGGTCGCAGCGGGATCAGCGCCTCGCTGTTCTCGCTCGGCTCCTGGCACACCTACGACCGGATGGACTTCGCCGACGCGACCGCGATGCTGCGCGAGGCGGTGGACCGCGGCGTGAACCTCTTCGACGTCGGCGTGTACTCGACGCCCGAGATGCCGCCCGTGTTCACCGACGTCATCTTCGCCGGCATGGTGCGAGCCGCCGGCCTGCGCCGCGAGGAGTGGCTGCTCTCGTCGAAGCTGTGGCTCGAGGCCTTCGACGCCGACGGCTTCCGCCCCCAGCTGGAGAATGCGCTGATGCGGGTCGGCGCCGAGCACGCCGATCTCGTCGTGCTCGGCGACCTGCGCCGCGACGACCTCGAGCTGCGCGACCTCGTCCTCGATCTCGCGCAGCTGACGGATGCCGGACTCATCCGCACCTGGGGTGTGAACAACTGGTCGGCCGCGAGCATCCAGAGCCTGATCGACATCGCCGCGGACGAAGGGGTCGCCGGTCCGCAGATCGCACAGCTGAAGTACAGCGTGTCGCGGCGCTCGATCCCCGACGGCGAGCCCTTCGCCCGATTGTGGGAACAGGGGCTGACCCTGCAGGCGTCGGACTGCCTGGAAGGCGGCGTGCTGGCGGGCAGGGTCGACGGCGGCAGGCAGATCGGCCGCGATCCCGGTGACATCCGCGAGCGGATCATCGACGACGTGCCCGCCTTCACCGCCCTCGCGACGTCTCTCGACACCACGCCGGCGCAGCTGGGACTCGCCTTCACGCTGACCCATCCGGCGCTGACCACCACGCTCTTCGGCGCCTCGAGCATCGCGCAGCTGCGAGCGAACCTCGACGCGGCAGACCTCGTCGACCGGGTGGGCGCCGCCGAGCTGCGTCGCCTCGTCGAACCGTTCTGGGCCGACCGTGACGTCGTCTCACCCGAAGGCCCCTGATGCCGTCCGAAGGAGAACCCATGACCGTCACCACCGCCACCGGCCGCCCCGCCCTCGTGCCCGTCCCCTTCGATCCCGAGGTGCAGGCCGTGCTCGACGAGCTCGCGCGGAATCCGCAGCCCCCTCTGACGCGCGCGACCCTTCCCCGCGAAGGCACCGAGCGCATGTTCCCCGACAACGATACGGTGATCGCAGGTCGCGACATCGAGTGGGAGGATCGCGTCATCCCCGGCCCGGTCGGCTCCCCGGACATCGAGATCACCGTGTTCCGACCCCGCGGCAGCTCCGACGAGATCCTTCCCGCCTTCGTCAACATCCACGGCGGCGGCATGATCGTCGGCCACCGTTCGTGGGAGACCGGTCGCGTCGTCGACATCGTCGCGGAGCACCGGGTGGTCGCCGTCAACATCGAGTACCGTCTGGCTCCGGAGCATCCGTTCCCCGCGGGCGTCGAGGACTGCTACGCCGGCTTCGTCTGGGTGCACGAGAACGCGGCGGAGCTCGGCGTCGACCAAGACCGGATCATCGTCGGCGGCGGCAGCGCGGGCGGTGGCCTCACCGCCGCGGTCGCGCTCCTCGCCCGCGACCGGCGAGGACCGGTGATGGCCGGACAGCTGCTGCTCTGCCCCATGATCGACAACACGAACACGACGGTCTCGAGCCGGCAGTACGACGGCATCGGAACCTGGCAGCGCGAGATGAATCTGCTCGCCTGGTCGTGCGTGCTCGGCGACGACCTCGCCTTCCGCGACGACGCACCGGCGTACGCTGCTCCCACCCGCGCCGCCGACCTGTCCGGATTGCCCCCGGCCTACATCGAGGTCGGCGAAGCGGAGATGTTCCGCGACGAGGACACCGACTACGCGCGGCGGATCTGGGCGACGGGCGGACAGGCGGAGCTGCACGTCTGGGGCGGAGGTGCGCACGGCTTCGACATGTACATGCCGGATGCCGAGATCTCGCGCGCAGCGCTCGCTGCACGCGCCTCCTGGCTGCGACGCGTCTGGAGCGCCGCACGATGACCGCGACCGCGCCCGTCCCCTACGACCCCGAGCTCGTGGCCGGCCTCGACGCGTTCGTGAGCCTCGTCGAGGTCATTCCGCTCCGCGCCGACACCCTGCACGCCAACCGCGACCACTTCGCCACGATCATCCCGCCGATCTCCGTGCAGGCCCAGGGACGGGCGGTCTCGTGGGAGGACCGGGTGATCCCCGGCCCCGAGGGCGCACCGGATCTGGAGATCACGATCGTCCGTCCCGCCCGCGCCGCGTCCGGGCCGGCACCCGCGGCGCTCTCGATCCACGGCGGCGGGATGGTGCTGGGGACGCGCTTCTTCGGCACGGGTGAGCTCATCGACCTCGCCGAGCGCCACGGTGCGGTCGGCGTCGCCGTCGAGTACCGCCTGGCGCCCGAGCATCCCGGACCGGCCCAGGCCGAGGACTGCTACGCCGCGCTGGAATGGATGGCGGCGCACGCCGACGAGCTCGCCATCGACCCGGATCGGATCATCGCGTCGGGCATGAGCGCCGGCGGCGGGCTGTCGGCGGCCGTCGCGCTGCTCTCGCGCGACCGCGGGGGTCCTGCGCTCGCGGGACAGCTGCTCGGGTGCCCCATGCTCGACGATCGCAACGAGACCGTGTCGGCGCGGCAGTACGACGGCTTCGGGGCGTGGGACCGCAACAACAACGACACCGCCTGGAACGCGATCGCCGGCGCCGACCGGTCCAGCGACGCGGTCTCGCCGTACACGGCCCCGGCACGGGCGACCGACCTGTCGGGTCTCGCACCCGCGTTCATCGAGGTCGGCGCCGCGGAGACGTTCCGCGACGAGGCCGTCGAGTACGCCGCACGCATCTGGGCGACGGGCGGCCAGGCCGAGCTGCACGTCTGGGCCGGCGGGTACCACGGCTTCGCCGGGTTCTCCCCCGACGCCGAGGTCTCGAAGGCCGCCAATGCCGCCCGCGAGAGCTGGCTGCGCCGCACGCTCCGCCTCGTCGAATGAGCATGTCCGCGCCGGAGCAGCCGCACCGCCCCCGGATGAGCACGCTGCACGCGATGCTCGTGCTGGGGATGCTGGAGGCCTTCGGCCCGCTGTCGATGGACCTGTACCTGCCGCAGCTGCCGCAGCTGGCGGCGTCTCTCGGGACGACGGAGGCGCTCGGCCAGGTGACGATGTCGGCGTGCATGATCGGACTGGGACTCGGGCAGCTGATCGCCGGGCCGCTGAGCGATCGCTTCGGCCGTCGCCTGCCGCTGATGGTCGGAGTCGCGGCGTTCGCCGTGCTGTCGGCGCTGTGCGCGATCGCCCCGACCATCGAGCTGCTGCTGCTCGCCCGCTTCCTCCAGGGACTCGCCGGATCGGCGGGGATCGTGATCTGCCTGGCGATCGCACGCGACCAGTTCGAGGGCGTCGAGCTGTCGCGCATGCTGTCGCTGCTGTTCCTCGTCTCCGGAACGGCGCCGATCATCGCACCGGTCGTCGGCGGTCAGCTCGCGCGGATCATGGACTGGCGCGGGATCTTCTGGGTGCTCGGCGCCGTCGGAGTCGTCCTGCTGCTCGTCGTCGTCTTCGCGCTGCCCGAGACGCTCCCCGTCGAGGAGCGGCACGGCGGCGGGCTGCGCGCCCTGCGCGGACATGCGGGAGCCGTCGTGCGAGACCGGCTCTTCCTCTCGGTGCTCATCGCCGCGGCGGGCGGCGGCGTCGCGTTCTTCACCTACCTGTCGATGTCGTCGTTCGTGCTGCAGGACGAGTTCGGCCTGACCCCGCAGACGTTCAGCCTCGCCTTCGCGGGCGGCGCCCTGGCCAGCATCGCGGGCAGCCAGGCGAGCCGTCTCGTCGTGCGCCGCTGGGGCCCGCTGAACGTCTACCTCGGCGGGATCACCGCGACGCTGATCGCGACGGCGACCTTCCTCCTGCTCGCGCTCAGCGGCACCGGGGTCGTCGGCGTCGTCGCGGCGCTGGTGGGGTTCATGCTGTGCTCGGGGATCGGCGGCCCGAACGGTCAGACCCTCGCCCTCGCGCATCATCGCGCGCGGGCGGGAACGGCGTCCGCTCTGCTCGGCATGGCGACGTTCCTCTTCGGGCCGGTCATCGCGCCGTTCGCAGCCGGGATCGGGGGGACGAACGCCGTGACGATGGCCGTCACGATGGTCGTCGCGGCCGCCGCCGCCGCGATCGCCGCCTGGGCGTTCGTGCGCCCCGCCGCCCGCATCTGATCAGGGAGACCCGGCGCCCGACCAGAAGTCCGCGCCCGGTCAGAAGTCCGCGCCGAACGCCCCGTCCGACTTCAGGAGCTGCCCCGAGATCCAGCGTCCCTCGTCCGACACCAGGAACTCCACGACGGCGGCCACGTCGGCCGGACGACCGAGTCGCCCGAGCGGGGTCATCTCGCGCAGCTGCGTGCGCGTGGCGTCGTCCATCCACCCGGTGTCGATCGGGCCGGGGTTCAGCGCGTTCGCCGAGATGCCGCGCGGTCCGAGCTCACGGGCCGCCGAGATGACGAGCCGGTCGAGGGCGCCCTTCGAGGCTCCGTACGGCAGGTTCCCGGTGACATGGTCGCTCGTGAGCGCCACGATCGCGCCGCCGTCGTCGCCGATCTGGCGGGCGAACGCCGCGATGAGCAGCAGGCTCGCCCTCGCATTCACGGCGACGTGCAGGTCGAAGCTCTCGGCGGTCGTGTCGAGGATGCCGGATTCGACGTCGTGCGCGTGGCTGAGGATGAGCGCCGAGATCGGTCCGTGGGCGGCGTTCACCTCGGCGATCAGCGCCTCGGGTGCCTCCGGCGCGGAGAGATCGGCCGGGTGATCGGCGTCACGCAGGTCGCTGGTGACGACGGTCCACCCGGCGGAGCGCAGGCGAGGGACGATTCCGGCGGCGATGCTGTTCGCGCGCGCGGCACCGGTGATCAGGGCGACAGACATCCGGCCACGCTACCGGACCGCCGCGACGGCGACACCGACCCGCCGGGTCAGAACCCCAGGCACATCACGGCGACACCCGCCGCCATGGCCCAGGCCTCGACGGTCAGCAGACGAGCGGTGCGGCCGTGATGCACCGGCTCGAGAACCCATTCCGCCACGATGGTCCACAGCACCACGCAGACGACTCCGACGACCACGAGGACCGACAGTACGCCGGAGAGGCCGTGGCCGTGACCCTGCCCGGAGGATGCGACGGCCTGACCTGACGAGGCGCTCTCGAACGCGCAGATCGCCATCACCAGCGACACGAGGGCGCGATGGCAGCAGGTGGCCGCGGCCGGCGTTCCCCGCACGCCCACCGTGCCGAGCATCGCCGAGACGAGCAGCACTCCCCCGAGGACGAGCCCGACCAGCGGATCGCCATCGCCTGCGGCGACGATCAGCATCACGACCGCCATGATGAGCGCCGTCTGCCGGCCCTGCCACGGCACGGCTCGCCACGCGGCCACGCACGCAGCGGCCGAGACGATCGCCGCAACGGCCATCAGCCACGGCGCTGCCGGCAGAAGGTGGTCCACAGCCGCAGTATATTGATCAATCGCTCAATATCGCTACAGCCCTCGGTCATACGACAAGATGAGCAGGTGCCCCGCATCGTCGACCATGATGAGCGCCGCCGGCAGATCGCCGAGGCGCTGCTCACGGTCGCCGCCCGCGACGGGCACGACAGCGTGTCATCCCGGGCGGTGGCGAAGGAGCTCGGCATCGCGACCGGGTCGCTCTGGCACTACTTCGACGGATTCGACGACGTCGTCCGCGCCGCCGCCGCGGAGGTCACGCGCCGCACCGACGAGCGGATCGCGGAAGCCACCGAGGGACTGCGAGGCCTCTCGCGACTTCAGGCGCTGATGCGCGAGGTGCTTCCGGTCGACGAGCGCACCCGCACCGAGGCGCACGTGGTGGTCGGTTTCTGGGGGCGGCTCGCGACACTGGCGTCGACCCCGGATGCCGGGACCCCGACTCTCGCCACCTGGCAGGGCAGCATCCGCTCCGCGCTCGACGAGGCCGTGGACGACGGAGAGCTGCGCTCCGACACCCCGCGGGAGGCGGTGATGACGCTGCTGCGCTCGGTCACCTACGGCCAGCAGGTCGTCGAGGTCACCGAGCCGCAGACGGCGGCCGCTCACCTCGCCGTGCTCGACGGCGTCCTCGCGCCCTGGCGCGTCTGAGCCGACCCGCGATCCGAGCGCGCCGACGGCTCTTGTGCACGGTCGCGGTTCCGTCGTACCATCGTGCCAACCCGTTTATTGAGCAGTCGCTCGAAAATAGTGAGGTCGACGATGTCCCATCACCCGCAGTCCGTGTCCCTCGAGAAGATCGCCGTGCCGCACCCCCTCGACCCGCTGACCGGCGAGGAGATCGCCGCCGCCCGCGCGGTGCTGGAGGGCGCCGGGCTCCTGAGCGAGACCACGCGCGTGCCGATGCTGCTCCCCGATGAGCCGACGAAGGACGAGCGCGCCGCCTGGCGGCCCGGGTCACCCATCGACCGTCGCGTCGACGTGACCCTCCTCGACACGGCCACGGGCGTCGCGACCGAGGCCATCGTCTCGATCACGCGCGGCGAGGTCGTCCGCACCGCGCGCGTGCCCAACGACGCCCCGCCCTACGGACAGCCCCAGTACCTGTTCGAGGAGTACGAGCGGGCCGAGGCCATCGCCAAGGCCTCCCCCGAGTGGCAGGCGGCGATGACGCGCCGCGGGCTCGCGGAGCACATGGCGCTCGCATTCTGCGGCCCGCTCGCCCCGGGCTACACCGGCCGTGCCGACGAGGTCGGCCGCCGCGTCATCCGCTCTCTCACGTTCCTGAAGTACGACGAGGCCGACTCCCCCTGGGCGCACCCGGTCGAAGGCCTCATCGTGCACATCGACCTCACCGCGAACAGCGTCATCCGCGTCGAGGACCACGGCGATGTCCCCGTGCCCGCCGGCCACGGCAACTACTACCCCGAGGTGCAGGGCGCGGCGCGCACCACCCTCAAGCCGATCGAGATCTCGCAGCCGGAGGGGCCGAGCTTCACCGTCTCGGGCTCCCAGGTCGACTGGGAGGGGTGGTCGATGCGCGTGGACTTCAACGCCCGCGAAGGCCTCGTGCTGCACGACGTCTCCTTCGGCGGACGCTCGGTGCTCAGCCGCGCCAGCGTGCCCGAGATGGTCGTCCCCTACGGCGACACGGCTCCGGGGCGGTTCTGGATCAGCTACTTCGACGCCGGCGAGTACCTGCTCGGCAAGAACGCCAACCACCTCGAGCTCGGCTGCGACTGCCTCGGCGTCATCCGCTACCTCGACGGCTACGTCGCCGACGACCACGGCAACCCGGTGCGCATCCCCAACGTGATCTGCATGCACGAGGAGGACTACGGCATCCTCTGGAAGCACACCGATCTCGCCGGGCGCGCGGACGTGCGCCGCTCCCGCCGCTTCGTCGTGTCGTACTTCTCGACCATCGGCAACTACGACTACGGCTTCTACTGGCACTTCTACCTCGACGGGTCGATCGAGGTCGTCGCCAAGGCCACCGGAATCGTGTTCGCGGCGGCCGGCGAGCCGGGCGTGCGGCAGAGGCACGCCACCGAGCTCGCTCCCGGGGTCTTCGCGCCCGTGCATCAGCACCTCTTCTGCGCACGCCTCGACGTCGCGATCGACGGCGAGGACAACCGGCTCGTCGAGGTCGACGCCCAGCGGGTGCCGATGGGGCCGGACAACCCGTTCGGCAACGCCTTCTCCTGGTCGGAGACGCCGCTCACCACCGAGCACGCCGCGCAGCGCGAGGCCGACACCTCGGTCGCCCGGGTCTGGGAGGTGCAGAGCGCCTCGCGGACGAACCGCGTCGGACGACCGACGGCGTACCACCTCGTCCCCGAGCCGACCGCGCTGCTCATGGCCGACCCGGCGTCGTCGGTCGCCGCACGCGCCGCCTTCGCCACGAAGCACCTCTGGGCCACGCAGCACGAGCCGGGGCAGATCTGGCCGGCGGGTCGCTACCCCAACGCTCATCAGGGCGGTGCGGGACTCCCGGAGTACTCGGCCGGCGACCGCTCCCTCGACGGCGAGGACATCGTGCTGTGGCACACGTTCGGCCTCACGCACTTCCCCCGCCCGGAGGACTGGCCGATCATGCCGGTCGACTACGCGGGCTTCTGGTTCAAGCCGTACGGCTTCCTCGACCAGAACCCGGCGATGAACGTGCCCGAGTCGTCACAGGCGCACGGCGCGGCGGATGCGGGAGGATGCTGCGGCGGAGGCGCCGCCTGCACCTGCGGGCACTGACTCCCGCGAGCGCGCGAGCCGGACGCGTCAGACGAGTTCGGCGATCGCATCGCGCAGGATGCCGCCGGCGTCGTCGAGAGCGGATGCCGCGACCTCCGGCGTGACGCCGGTCGCGAGCGTCAGCAGGGCGAGCTTCACCGAGCCGTCCGCCGCCGCGAGGGCGACCGACGCATCGTCGACGTCGACCCCTGCGAGCTGTGACACCGTGCGGATCGACCGCGCATGCAGCTTCTCGTTGGTTGCGAGCAGGTCGACCATCACGCCGCGATAGGTCTTGCCGAGCTTGATCATCGACAACGTGGTGAGCATGTTCACGACGAGCTTCTGCGCGGTTCCCGACTTCAGTCGCGTGGATCCCGAGATGAACTCCGGTCCGGTGACGACCTCGATCGCGATGTCGGCCGCGGCGCCGATCGCGGAGTCGGCGTTGGAGGCGATGGCGACTGTGAGCGCGCCGACGCCGGCGGCGAAGCGGAGTCCGCCGACGACGTAGGGCGTGCGCCCCGACGCCGAGATCCCGACGACGGTGTCCTGCTCGCTGAGGTGCAGCGCGCGCAGCGAGGCCGCCGCCGCCTCGTCGTCGTCCTCCGCGTTCTCCACGGCGGAGCGGATCGCGGTCTCGCCCCCGGCGATGAGGCCGACGACCATCGAGGGGTCGGTGCCGAACGTCGGCGGGCATTCGCTCGCATCGAGCACGCCGATGCGCCCCGCGGTGCCCGCGCCGATGTAGATGAGGCGGCCGCCGCGTCGGAACCGCTCCGTGATGCCGTCGACCGCTGCGGCGATCTCCGCGGTGCGCGCGCCGACGGCTTCGGGGACCAGCGCGTCTTCGCGGTTCATCCTGCGGACGAGCTCGGCGGTGTCGAGCAGGTCGAGGTCGCCGCGTTCTGTCGTGGAGGCCTCGGTGTCGAGGCCGGAGAGCTCGGCGAGCAGGGCGAACAGTCGGCTGTCGTCAATCGGCACGGTGAGCGAACCTTTCGTGGGGGAGATCGTGACGGCGCGCGAGCAGCAGTGCGCCGTCGAGGGCGTCGCCATGGGCGCTGACCACGCGGCGGTGCGCGGTGCGCAGCGACGCCTCCAGCGCTGCACGGAACCACGCGTGATCGGTGAGACCGCCGTGCAGGGCGACCTCGCTCGTGTGGGTCGAGGCGCCGACGGCCGTGGCAGTGAGCAGGCGCACGGCTTCCGCGGCGATCGCTGCGGCGGTGGGGTCGCCGGTCTCTGCGGCATCGAGCACGAACGGCGCCAGCGTCGCGAGACGACGAGGCAGCGATCCGTCCTGTGCGAGCCATCCGCCGATGTCGGCCGCGGTGCCGACGGGGCCGTTGAGCACCTCGGTCAGAGCCGTGTCGGCAGTGAGCCCTTCCGAGACGCGCATCACGGCACGCAGCGCTTCGCGGCCGAGCCAGGATCCGCTGCCGAAGTCCCCGAGCTCCGGACCCCAGCCGTCGATGAGCCGCGCGCCGTCGGCATCGACGCCGAGCGCGGCCGCCCCGGTGCCGGCGATGAGCAGGACACCCTCTCGGCCGCCGAGTGCGCCGATGTGGGCGGTGACGACGTCGGAGGTCACGACCGTGGCGAGGCCGGTCTCGGCCGCGAGGAGACGTGCGAGTTCGGATGCTGCGGCCGGCGCGGTCCAGGCGCCCGCCGCTCCGACGCCGATCGCCGCGACCGACGAGAGGTCGAGGTCGGACAGCAGGGGAACGATGGCGTCGCGGGCGGCGGAGACGCCGCCGGCCGCGGCCAGACCGGGCGCGCCGATCCCGTCGCGCTCGACGCGGTGTCCGGCGTCGCGCACGACCCGGCAACGGGACTTGCCGAGGTCGACGGCGAGGACGCCGAGCGGAGAATGCATGAAAATAGTCTACGCATGAGCAGCGCATCATGAAACAATCGTTCACACCCGACCTCCGAACGGAGATGGCATGAGCATCCAGACGACGATCGCGACGGCCGCCGAGACACTGCCGCCCTCGCTCGCACGGATCGCGCGCGTCGTCGGCGACGATCCGGTCAAGGTCACCGAGAGCACCATCACCGAGCTCGCGGCCGCCTGCGAGACCTCGGTCGCCTCCGTGGTGCGCTTCTGCCGGACGATCGGCCTGAGCGGATACCCCGCGCTGCGCATGGCCCTGGCGACCGAGCTCGGACGCGAATCCGCACAGCTCAGCTCTCCGTCGTGGTTCGGGTCAGAGATCGCGGTCGGCGACTCCCTGCGCGACGCCACCGCGAAGGTCGCCGCCCTCGAGGCCCTCGCGATCGAGGAGACCGTCGGAAACCTCGACTACGACGAACTCGAACGTGCCGTCGAGGCGGTCGACCAGGCCCAGCGGATCCTCCTGTTCGGCGTCGGCGCCAGCCGGCTCGTCGCCGACGACCTCGGCCACAAGCTGCTGCGCATCGGGCGCTCGGCGATCGTGCTCTCCGACGCTCACGAGGCGAGCGCCGCCGCCGCGTTGGGCGCCATGCGGTCCGTCGCGATCGGCTTCTCCAACTCCGGCACGACCACCGAGACGGTGCGCTTCCTCGAGGCGGCGCGATCCGCCGGAACGACGACGATCGGCCTGACGAGCGCGGCAGACACCCCCCTCGGCCGGACGGCCGACCACACCCTGCTGACGCACGCCAGAGAGCCGCGCTTCCGCGCCGGCGCCATGGTGAGCCGCATCGCCCAGCTGACGCTCGTCGACTGCCTCTTCATCGGAGTGGCGCAGCGTCGGCACGCGCACACGGTGCACGCCCTCGAGCGCACGGCCGAAGCGACCCGCGCCCTTCGAGGCGAGTGAGCGCCGACACCGCGGGAAGATCGTGATCGCGTCCGGCTCCGCCGGTGATAACATCTCGGAACGGATCGTATACAACGTCGTCGTTCCCACCACCCGAGGTGATCAGTCATGAACGGTGCACCCGCTGCTCCCGCCGAATCAGTATCGACGCTCGTCGCGCGCAACATCAGCGACTTCCGCGCCGCCGTGTCGGAATCGTTCGTCCCCCTGCAGGTCACCAGCGGAGGCGCCGATCGCTTCCGCGGCGTGATCCGCGGAGCATCCGTCGATGAGGTGCACGTGACCGAGGTGCGCGCGACATCGCACGTGGTCGAACGCACGCCCGAGCTGATCGCCCGCAGCGACCATTCGTACTTCAAGGTCAGCCTGATGCTCGCCGGCACCGGGCTGCTCATCCAGGACGACCGCGAGGCCGTGCTGCAGGCGGGCGACCTCGCGGTCTACGACACCGACCGCCCGTACTCTCTCGTGTTCGACCAGGACTTCCGCACCATGGTCGTGATGTTCCCCAAGCACCTGATCAGCCTGCCCTCCGACATGATCGGCCAGCTCACCGCCGTGCGCATCTCCGGACAGGAGGGTCTCGGCGGCATGGTCGTGCCGTACCTGACGCAGCTGGCCGGCAACCTCGACCAGCTGGCGGGCACGACGGGTGCACGTCTGGCGCACAGCGCGCTCGACCTGGTGACGACCGTCTTCACCCGCGAGCTCGGACTCGACGAGGCCTCGGCCGACCCGCACCGGGCGCTCGTGCAACGCATCCGGTCGCACATCGATCGCAACCTCGCCTCGACCGACCTCGGCCCGGCGTCCATCGCCTCCGCGCACTTCATCTCCACCCGTCACCTGCACGGGCTCTTCCAGGAGCAGGGCGTGACCGTCTCGACCTGGATCCGCACGCGCCGCCTCGAGCAGTGCCGGCGCGACCTGCTCGACCCGATGCTCGCAGATCGTCCGGTCGCCGCCATCGCCGCCCGCTGGGGCTTCGTGGATGCCGCGCACTTCAGCCGCGCGTTCAAGGCGGCCTTCGGGGTCTCCCCCAGCGAGTACCGCGCCGCCCACTGACGCCGCGCTTGCCCGGGAGGGCACGCCGGTTGACTCTCGGCGCGCGATGGTCGTCCTGCCCTTGAGGGGATGACGGGCCTGGACCGAGCATGAGGCAAGCGCACCGCGATGTCGCGGTGCCCGGGGCGATGAGGCCCCGCCGCGTGCGACGTCAGGACCTCCATGACCGACACCTCCCTCGACCCGGCGCTCGACGAATGGCGCACCTACGACGAGTTCGCCGCGGGGATCGACACCTATCGCCTGCCGAACGTGTCGTTGGCCGGCACGGCCCTCACCCTCACCCTCGACGACGGCTCCGCGCTGGAGCTGCGCTTCGACTCCATCGCCGTCACGTGGGACGGATTCGACGCCTCCGGCACCGATCCCTACGATGCCGTCGCCGTGCGCGACGACGTCGTCTTCGTGAACATCCCGCTGGAGAGCCGCGAGCGCGAGGCGATCACCGTCGTCTTCTCGCGCACGACGCATCGCGCCACCGTCATCCGCTCCCGCATCGCCGCCGAGGCCGCCGAGGGCACCCCGCAGGTGGGCCAGGACTTCTGGGCCGCCACGACCGACGGCGGCCCGGCGACCGGCGACGTGCCCGGCCCGAGTCGCGACCTCATCGGCAAGCGCAACATCTACCGCTACAGCCCCGAGCACCTCTACGAGCACGTCTACATCTCGAGCCGGCGCTACGCCTGGCAGTGCCTGGAGGGTGTGCAGCGCGGCCACGGCGACATGGACCTGTCGACGGTCTGGAAGTTCGCCGAGGGCCTGTACCTCTTCTGCTTCCGCGAGTTCCGCATCGCCGTCGCCAGCGTCTGGCTGCACGACCTCGGCTATCAGCTGATGACGACGGGGATCTTCCTCGGCCTCAACGGCGCGGGCCAGGCCGAGCACTCCCGCGCCGGCGGCCACATCTACCCGCTGGGCTCCGTCGCCTACCCCGACGCCCAGCCCGTCTGAGGGAGACAGCGATGAACAACGCCGACATCATCCGCGATCACTACGCCGCCAGCGACCGCGGCGACCTCGACGGCATGCTCGCACCCCTCGCGCCCGACGTGCACTGGACCGAGGCCGCCGGCTTCCCGTACGCCGGCACGTACGTCGGACCGGATGCCGTCGCCCGGAACGTCTTCTCCCGCATCCAGGAGGACTGGGACGACTACACCGTCGCGATCGACGAGATCGTCGACGGGGGCGACGTCGTCGTCGGGACCGGCACCTATTCCGGAACGCACAGGCAGACCGGGCGCTTCTTCGCGGCGCGCGTCGCCCACGTCTGGCGTCTGGACGGCGGCAGCGTCGTCGCCTTCGAGCAGTTCACCGACACCGAGATGGTGAACCGCGCGCTGCGCACCCCTTCCGCAGACTCAGAGCCTCAGGGCTGAGCCGCAGCACCACACGCACGATCCGAACACACGAGAGGCAGGAATCACATGAACAAACGAGCATCCGGCACTGCGGCGCTCCTCGCCGTGGCAGCCCTCACCCTCGCCGGCTGCGCCGGCGGAGACGGCGGATCCGGCGGCGAGGGCGACCCGATCGTCGTCGGCTCCGTGAACACCATCAGCGGACCGGCGACCTTCCCGGAGGCCTCCCAGGCCGCCGCCGCCGTCTTCGACGCGTTCAACGAGGCCGGCGGCCTCGACGGACGCATGATCGACTACAAGATGCTCGACGACAAGGGCGATCCCGCGACAGCCACGGCATCCGCTCGCGAACTCGTCGGCAGCGACGGCGCCGTCGCGCTCGTCGGCTCCGCGAGCCTCATCGAGTGCGAGATCAACGCGAAGTACTACGAGCAGGAGGGCATCCTCTCGATGCCGGGCATCGGCGTCGACACCGGATGCTTCGCCAGCGACAACATCTCGCCGGCGAACGTCGGGCCGTTCAACGACATGACCCTGACACTGCAGTACGGCTCCGAGGTGCTCGGCCTCGACGACATCTGCATCCTGCTCGAGATCGCCGGCTCCACGCGTCCGACCTACCAGGCCGCGATCGACAAGTGGACCGAGATCACCGGCAAGGAGCCGAAGTACGTCGACGACACCGTGCCGTACGGGGCATCCGACTACACGCCCTACATCGTCAAGGCGCGCGACCAGGGCTGCAAGGCGCTCGCCATCAACCCCGTCGAACCCGACGCGATCGGTCAGGTCAAGGCCGCGAACGCCCAGGGCTGGAACGACGTGACGTGGCTGTACCTGACCAGCGTCTACAGCGAGAACTTCGCCGACGCGATCGACGACGCCGGCGCCGGCATCTACGTGCCCGCCGAGTTCTACCCGTTCACGGACGACAACGAGATCAACGCCGACTGGCGCGCGCTGATGGAGTCGAACGACATCGCCCTGACGTCGTTCAGCCAGGGCGGATACCTCGCCGCGAAGTACTTCATCGAGGTGCTCGAGGGCATCGACGGCGACATCACCCGCGAGAGCGTCTCCGAGGCGCTCAAGGGCATGGATCCGATCGAGAACCCGATGGTGGGCACGCCCTACGCGTTCGGCACGCAGAACACCGCGGGCTGGCCGATCATCCTGAAGTCGGGCACCAACGCCTGGGAGAAGGTCTCCGAGGACTGGCTCCGCATCGGCGAGTAGCTCACCGTCCGCCGCCTTCGAATCGAAAGGACGCCTCATGCTGCAAGGCGCCATCGCCGGTCTCGCCGCCGGCGGCCTCTACGCCGTCCTCGGCGTGTGCCTCACCCTGATGTCGCGGCTCGTGCGGGTGGTGAACTTCGCCCAGGCCGCGACCGGGATGTTCGGCGCCTTCACGGCGGTGTGGTTCGTGCGCGAGCTCGGCCTGCCGATCTGGCTCGGCTCCGTGGTGGGCGTGCTGGTCGCCGGCCTGCTCGCCGCGGCGATCGGGTTCATCGCGGCGACCTGGCTGTCGGAGGCGTCCACGACGACGCGCTCGGCGATGACGGTCGGTCCGCTGCTGCTGCTCATCTCGATGTCGTTCATCCTGTTCGGGAACAAGCCGCAGCCGTTCACCCCGATCATCGCGGGTCCCGCGTTCTCGATCGGCGGCGTGGTGATCAGCCAGGTGACCGTCGCGACCGTGGCGATGGCGGTCATCACCGCGGTCGTGGTGCGCATCGTGCTGCGCCGCACCAGGGTCGGCACGCAGCTGCGGGCGCTCTCGGAGCGTCCGACCACGGCCGAGCTGCTCGGCATCCGCTCGCGTCCGCTCTCGATCGCGGTGTGGTTCGTGACCGGGGTCATCAGCGCGATCGCCATCATCATCGTCGCGCCGTCGCAGTCCAACGACGCGACGAGCCTGGCGATGCTCATCGTGCCCGCGGCCGCCGCGGCACTCCTCGGCGGGTTCCGCCGGCTCGACCTCGCCGTCGTCGGCGGCGTCGTGCTGGGAGTGCTCGGCGGCCTCGTCGCGCAGATCGACGAGGTCGCCCTGGTGCGCAACTTCCTCCCGTTCCTGTTCATCGTCGTCCTGCTGCTGTGGACGCAACGCAAGGAGGTGTGGGATGCCGCACGCTGACCGCCCCCGTTTCATCGAAGGGCGCGCGTTCCGGATCAGCTGGCCGTTCGCCGTCGCCGTCGCCGCGATCGGCGTCGGTGCGATCCTCAGCGCAGCGCTGCCCGGCTACTTCGTGTTCCTCGCCATCAGCGCGGTGATCGCGGCCATCGCGATCCTCGGGCTCGGGATCGTCACCGGCTCCGCGGGGATGATCGCGCTCTGCCAGCTGACGTTCGCCGCGGTCGGCGCCTGGATCGTGTCGCTGCTGAACGTGATGCAGGCGCCGGGCGGCTTCGTGGTGTGGCTCGTCGTCGGCGGCATCGGCGCCGGTCTCGTCGGCGTGCTCGTCGGGCTCCCGGCGCTGAGACTCCGCGGCGTGAATCTCGCCGTGGTCACCCTCGGATTCGCTGCGGCCGCCGACGTCACACTCGTGCAGATCCAGTTCCCCGGTTCCGCCGACGGCACCGCGATCGAGCGCCCCTCGATGTTCTCCAACGACCGACAGTTCTTCTTCCTGTCGATCGTCGTGCTGGCTCTCTGCGCGCTCGGCGTCTTCTTCCTGCAGCGCAGCCGATGGGGATCCAGCTGGAAGGCCGTCGCGTTCTCCGAGCGCGGCACCGCCGCGGCAGGTCAGAGCGTGCAGCTCGCGAAGCTCACCGCGTTCGCGGCATCCGCGGCTCTCGGCGGCATCGCGGGCGGGCTGCTCGCCGGACAGGTGCAGCTCCCGTTCGCGTCGAGCTTCACCCCGCTGCAGTCGCTCGCGCTGTACGTGCTCGCCATCATGTCGGGCGCGCACCTGATCGACATGGCGATCTTCGGCGGCATCCTGTGGGTGCTCGTCCCCGAACTGCTCAAGCGCTGGGGCATCCCGCAGGACTGGGGCTTCGTCGTCTTCGGCGTGCTCGGCGTGCAGGCGCTCACCAGCGGCACGAACCTCGGGCAGGGCATCCGCAACCTGTTCTACCGTCGCGCCGATCGGCGGACGACCGGCGCCGCCCTGTCGGCGCTTCCCGCGGATGCCGGAGCCGATGCCGCCGTCATCACCACCACCACCACGGCGACGGTCGACGACGCGGCGCTCGACGGGGCGCCCGTGCTGACCGTCGACGGGCTGACGGTGCAGTTCGGGGCCCTGAAGGCGCTCGACGACGTCTCGTTCCGGGTGCCGGCCGCCTCGATCATGGGTCTCATCGGACCGAACGGCGCGGGCAAGTCGACCTTCGTCGATGCGATCGGCGGGTTCCTGCCGAAGCACGGCGGACGCGTCCTGCTCGGGGACCGCGATCTCGCGGGCCTGTCCCCCACCCGCCGCGCCCGGCTCGGACTGCGTCGCACCTTCCAGCAGGATCGCGTGCCGCCGGCGCTCACCGTCGGCGCCTACGTGCGATTCGTCGCACGGCGCCGCCTCGCGGCATCCGACATCGACGAGGTGCTGGCGTTCTTCGGATGCCCACCGGCGCGCGCCCGGCTGTCGAGCGTCGACGTCGGCACCCGCCGGCTCGTCGAGGTCGCCGCGAACGTCGCCGCTCGTCCGCGGCTGCTGATCCTCGATGAGCCGGCCGCAGGGCTCTCGCACGACGAGCACCTGGCGCTCGCCGCCCGGCTGCGCGAACTGCCCGCACGATACGGCGTCGCGCTGATCATCATCGAGCACGACCTCGACCTCGTCCGCTCGGTCTGCCCGACTCTCACGGTGCTCGACTTCGGCCGCGTGATCGCCAGCGGACCGCAGGCCGAGGTCCTCGCGAACCCCGACGTCGTCAAGGCGTACATGGGAGAGACGGAGCTGCTGAAATGAGCGAACTCGTTCTCGACGGCGTGACCGTGAGCCGCGGTGCCGGCCCCGTGATCTCCGACGTCTCGCTGCGGGTGAGCGGCGGAGAGGTGCTGGCGCTCGTCGGCCCGAACGGCGCCGGCAAGACCAGCCTGATCGAATCGGTGTCGGGCGTGACCGCGCACTCCGCCGGGAGCATCTCGCTCGACGGCGAGCCGATCGACAAGCTGTCGCGGGTCGCCAGAGCGCGGCGCGGGATCGTGCACATCGAGCAGGGGCGCGCGGTGTTCCCCTCGCTCACGGTGCGGGAGAACATCTCGCTGACCGCGCGCACCGCCGCCGAGCTCGACGCGGCCCTCGCGCAGTTCCCCGAGCTCGAGAAGCGCATCGACTCGCCGACGGCGCTGCTCTCGGGCGGCGAGCAGCAGATGGTCGTGCTCGCGCGCGCCTTCGCCGCGAAACCCCGCATCCTGCTGATCGACGAGATGTCGCTGGGGCTCGCGCCCGTGGTCTTCCTCCGGTTGATGCCGATCGTGCGGTCGATCGCGGAGTCCGGCGTCGGGGTGCTGCTGGTCGAGCAGTTCACCCAGCTCGCCCTGGGCCTCGCCCGCGAGGCCGTCGTCGTCGCGGGCGGCCAGGTGTCGTTCCAGGGGACGTCCGAGACGCTGCGCGCCGACCCCGACCTGCTGCACCGCGCCTACCTGGGCGGGTGACGGCATCCGTCCTCCCGTCGGGCGGCCCGGCGAGAGCGAGGGGTGCGGGGAGCTACCCTGAAGGGGTGACCGAAACGATTCGAACCCGCGCCGTCCTCCTCGACATGGACGGCACTCTCGTCGACTCGACAGCAGTGGTCGAGCGACTCTGGCTGGCCTGGGCGGAACCGCACGGCCTCTCCCCGCAGCACGTGCTCAGCGTCGTGCACGGCCGCCAGGGCCACCAGAGCATGGCCATCATGCTCCCGGAGCGCGACCATGCGATCAACCTCCGCGAGAACGACGCGATGCTCGCGACCGAGACGAGCGACGTCGACGGCGTGATCGCGATCGCCGGGGCCGGGGATCTGCTCGACGCCCTGGCCGGACACCCGCATGCGATCGTCACCTCGGCGAACGTGGCCCTGATGACCGCGCGGATGCAGGCGGCCGGACTCGCGGTGCCGGTCTCGGCCGTCACCGCGGAGAACGTCTCGGCATCCAAGCCCGACCCCGAGGGCTTCCTCCTCGGGGCGAGCCTGCTCGGCATCGACCCCGCCGACTGCGTCGTGTTCGAGGATTCCGGCGCCGGCATCCAGGCGGGTCTCGCCGCCGGGATGCGCGTGATCGGCGTCGGGAAGCACGCGGCGGCGCACGATCCGACGTATCTCGTCGACGACCTGACGCAGGTCGCGGTCGTGCCGGCCGACGACGGCTTCGATCTCGTCATCGGCTGAGCAGGACCACTCCCCTACATGCCGGCGTGATCGAACGCGATCGTCGGCACATCGACCACGTGCGAGCCGCCGTCGGCGACGATGACCGCGCCCGTGATGTACGACGACTCCCCCGACCCGAGGAAGCGCACGACCGACGCGATCTCGGCAGGGCGGGCCGGGCGACGCAGCGGCACATCGGCCGTCACCGTCGCGTAGGCCTCCTCGCGGGACTCCAGTCCGGCGTGCGTCGCGAACTCGTCCATCTCGTCGTCGGCCATCGGCGTCTGCACCCACCCCGGGCACACCGCGTTCACACGCACGCCGTGCCGGCCGTAGTCGCGGGCGAGCGTGCGGGTGAGACCGATGAGGGCGTGCTTGCCGACCGTGTAACCGGCCACCGACGGACCCGCGAAGAGGCCGGCGAGCGACGAGACGATCACGATCTGCCCCTTGGACTCGATCAGCGCGGGCAACGACTCGCGCGCCATGACGAACGCGGTCGTGAGGTTCGCGCGGATCGCCGCGTCCCAGCTGGCGTCATCGGTGTCGGCGACGGGAGAGAACCCGTGACCGCCCGCGTTCGCGACCAGCACGTCGATGCGGCCGAACGTCGCCAGCACCTCGGCGACCGCCGCCTTCGCGGAGGCCGTGTCGGCCGCATCGGCGACGACGACGTGCGCCCCGACGGCCCGCTCGACCTCGTGCAGCGGCTCAGGACGTCGGCCGACGACCACGACATGCGCGCCCTCGGCGGCGTAGCGCTCCGCGATGGCGGCGCCGATTCCCGTGCCGCCGCCGGTGATCACGACGACGCGTCCGGAGACCGTCGATCCGACTGCGAGTCCCATGTCTTCTCCTTCAAGGTGGATCGTTGCGTGTGGATGGAGTGTGCGGATGGATGTGTGCGGAGGGACGCGCGCTACGCCGGGAACCCCGAACGGGCGGTGTACCCGAAGTCGCTGAGCAGACTCGTGCCGCTGATCGCCCTGCTGCGCGGCGAGACCAGGTAGACCACGTGAGCGGCCACCTCCGCCGCGGTCTGCACGGGAAATCCCGGGTCGTCGAAGGCGGCGGAGCCGAGGTCCCCGCGACTCATCGGCGTGTCGACGATCGAGGGCGCCACCGCGTTCACCCGCACACCCGTGCCCGCGAGGTCGACCGACAGGGCTCGCCCGAACTGCACCAGCGCCGCCTTCGACGCGCAGTACGGCGCCATCCCCGGCGACGCGACGAACGCCGAATCGCTCGCGAGCACGACGACGGATGCCGCGGCCGCGGCGCGCAGCGCCGGGAGCGCGTGCTTGAGCACGAGGAACGCTCCGGTGACGTTCACGGCGAACACGGCGTTCCACGCGGCGAGGTCCGTCTCCTCGATCGCGGTTCCGACCGGGCCCGAGACCCCGGCGCAGCACACGACGGCATCGAGCCGGCCCAGCGCCGCGACACCGGTCGCCACCGCCGTCCGCACCTGCTGCTCGTCGGTCACGTCCGCGACGAGGACCAGCGCGTCGCGGCATCCGTCCGCCGTCTCGGCGAGGGCCGCGGCGTCACGGTCCAGGAGCGCCACGCGCACCCCCTCTGCGGCGAGCGCGAGAGCCGTGGCGCGGCCGATCCCGCTCGCCGCTCCGGTGATGAGGGCGGTCGTCCCCTCCAGCTGCAGATCCATGTCGTCCTTCGGAGCACCGCCGGGCACGAGGGTCCGTGCCGGTGAGGACGGCGGTGTCGTCCTGGTCATCCTGCTCCCCCTCTGCCGGGTCGCGACCGACGACCGTCGGGGTGTGCACGCTCGCACCATCGTCTTTCGCTCAGGGTCAAGTGCGAGCGCGACCGCGCGAGCAGACTCGCTCTATCGACGATTCCCCTCGTCGTCGGTGGCCGTGCGAGCACGGCCGTCCCTAGCAAAGGAGCCGATGTGGCCGACCCGACCTCTGCGTCCTCGACGCAGACCCGCACCACCCTCCGACCCGGCGCCCTCGGCGTGGCGGGCATCGTCTTCCTCGTGCTCGCCGCGGTCGCCCCGCTGACCGGGATCGTCGTCGTCGCCTCGCTCGCGATCGCGCTGGGCAACGGCGGGGGCACGCCGATGTCGTTCTTCCTCGTCGCGGTGATCCTGCTGCTCTTCGCGATCGGCTACGCGCAGATGTCGAAGCAGCTCGTCAACGCGGGCGGCTTCTACGCGTTCGTCGTGAAGGGTCTCGGTCGCACCGGCGGGCTCATCGCCGGCCTCATCGCGACGCTCGGCTACAACTTCTTCGTCGTCGGCACGATCGGCACCAGCGGCTTCTTCATGCAGAACATCATCCGCGACCTCACCGGACTCGACGTGCACTGGCTGATCTGGGGCCTGCTCTCGATCGTGGTGTGCTTCGTGCTGGCACGGGTCGGCGTCGATTTCAGCTCGAAGGTGCTCGGCGTCTGCCTGGTGCTCGAGGTGCTGATGCTCGTCGTCTTCGACATCTCGGTGCTGGTGCAGACCGGGTACGACCTGGGGGCGTTCAGCCCGGAGGCGGTGTTCTCGGGTTCGCTGCCGATCGGTCTGCTGCTCGCCGCGACCGGGTTCCTCGGCTTCGAGGCGACGGCGCTGTTCAGCGAGGAGGCGAAGCAGCCTCTGCGCACGATCCCCCGGGCCACGTACACCTCGATCATCGCGATCGGCGTGATCCTCGGTGTCACGACCTGGGCCGTGGTGAGCGCCACCGGGGTCGCTCAGGCGCAGGCGACCGCGCTCGAGCACCTGCCGACCGGCGACCTCATCTTCTCGATCTCCCAGCAGTACCTCGGCGGTCCGCTCACGACCGTGATGATGGTGCTGCTCCTGGTGAGCCTGTTCGCGGCGATGCTGGCGTTCCACAACTCGGCCACGCGCTACCTCTACTCGCTCGGACGGGCACGGATCCTGCCGCACGCGCTCTCCCGCACCCGCGCGAACGGAGCCCCGCAGCTCGCCGGCATCGTGCAGGCGTCGTTCTCCGCCGTCGTCGCGATCGTCTTCGCCCTCGCCGGCGCGGACCCCATCCTCACGCTGGTCCCCGCGATGCTCGGCTTCGGCACGTTGAGCGTGCTGATCCTGCAGGGCCTCGCCGCGATCTCGATCGTGGTGTACTTCCGTCGTGCCGGGGATCCGCGCTGGTGGAGCACCTTCATCGCCCCCGGCATCGGCTTCCTCGGCATCGCGACGATCTCGGTGCTCGCCGTCGTCAACTTCAACATCGTCGCCGGATCCGAAGAGCTCGCGATCCGCCTCATGCCGCTGCTGCTCGTCGTCGCCCTCATCGGCGGCATCGTGTACGGCGTGTACCTGAAGCGCTCGAAGCCCGCCGTCTACGACGGCCTCGCCACCGACCTGGAGAAGTTCAGCACTCGCTGACCCTCCCCCGACACCCCGCTTCCACCCCGTCTCCACCCCGTCTCCGAGCAAAGGAACGCAATGACCACGCTGAATCCCGCCGACACCTCGACCTGGCTGCCGCTGGAGGGCCTGGCTCCCGGCTTCGACGCGAACAAGGCGCCGCACAGCACCGCGCTCAGCGGTCGCGAGATCACCGTGGTCGATGCCCGCGGCACCCGCATCGTGCACCGCTTCGACGACACGACCGTCGCGTGGGACTACCGGCCCGGCGCCGAGGATCCGACCGAGGCTGCGGCCGACACCGACGACTACGAGGCGTTCGAGGTCGACGACGACCTGTTCTTCGTGCAGTTCCACCACCGGTACCTGCCGAACGAGGCCGTCTCGCTGGTGCTCGACCTTCGCCAGGGTCGCGCACTCGCGGTGATCTCCGTGATCCTGCCCGCGCCCGAGAAGGGGCGCACCCGGGTGCAGCACGTGTTCGCACCCGGCGTCATCGAGGGCGCCGAGGTGTCGGGTGCCGAGGCCGCACCGACGACGACCCTCATCGGACGCCGCGTCGAGTGGATCTACAGCACCGAGCACGCCTACGAGCACGTCTACCTGTCGCCGCGCTGGTACTCCTGGCAGTGCCTCGCCGGCCCGGAGCGCGGTCTCGCCGACACCGACGAGAACAGCGTGTGGGAGATCCGCCCCGGCATCTACATCTTCGCCTGGCGCGAGAAGGTCATCCCCTGCGCCTCGGTCACGATCGCCGATCACCGCGACGTCAACGCGATCCGCTCGCACGGCGTGCTGTTCGGCCTCGACGAGTCGGGCGAGGTGCCGACGCACTTCACCTTCGGCGCACACGGCCGGTTGCTGTCGACCACCCTGCACACGCCGGAGCTCGAGCCGGCGACCTTCGGGGACGCCTGAGATGACGGCGCCCGCCGACCTCATCGTCACCGCTTCCATGATCCGCACCGCCGACCGGACGAATCCGGTCGTCGAGGCCTTCGCCGTGCGCGACGGGCGGATCCTCGCCGTCGGGTCGCGGGCGGAGGTCGCGGCGCTCGGCGGTCCGGACACCCGGACGCTCGAGGTCGGCGACGCCGCCGTCTACCCCGGTTTCGTCGATGTGCACAACCATCACGCGCTCGCCGGACGCACCGAGCTGTTCGAGCTCTCGCTGCCCCCGTCGCTGTCGCTCGACGAGATCCTGGACCGCGTCCGCGAGAAGGCGGAGGGGCTGCCGGAGGACGCCTGGATCATCGGGGGCGTCGTGGCGACCACGCTCCTGCCGAGCCTGGCGAACACGGCCGCGCGACTCCGGCTCGACGACGCCGCCGGCGGACGGCCGGTGGTGATCGTGGAGGACTCGCGCCACAACCGCTGGGCGAACACCCGCGCGCTGGAGCTCGCCGGCATCACCGTCGACAGCATCCCCGCCTCCGGCGTCACGATCCTCGACCCGGACGACGGCACGCCGACGGGCGTGCTGCTGGAAGCCGCCGGCATCCCCGTGCAGGAGGCGTACGACCGCACCGGCGGGCTCACGTCCGCCCAGCACGTCGCCGCGTCGCGGCGCGGGGTGGAGCTGCTCAACTCGTTCGGCATCACCGCCTTCCAGGACGCCGGGGTCTCGGTCGAGATCCTCGACGCCCTGGCGACGCTCGACCGCGCCGACGAACTGCAGGCCTGGGTGGTGTCGTCGCTGCTCATCAACGACGAGATCTTCGGATTCGATCCGATCGGCGAGCCGCTCATCGCCCGCGGCGAGGAGTTCCGCACGGCGCACCATCGCCCGGACTTCGTGAAGATCTTCCTCGACGGCGTCCCGCCGTCGAGGACCGCGTCGTTCCTGGAGCCGTACCTGGCGGATGCCGCGCACGGCGCGCACTTCCACGGCGAGACCACGATGACCTTCGACGAGCTGCACGGATGGCTGCGCACGGTCGCCGAGCGCGGTCTCGGAGCCAAGGTGCACTGCACCGGCGACGGGTCGGCACGGCTGGTGCTGGATGTCGCCGAGAAGCTGCGCGCCGAGGGATTCTCGACCCCGATCCAGATCGCGCACGGGCAGTTCCTCGCCGAGTCCGACATCCCCCGGCTGCAGGCGCTCGATGTCTCCGCCGACATCTCGCCCTTCATCTGGTTCCCGGGCGTCATCCCCCAGGCCCTCGCCGAGGTGCTCGGCGAGCGCGCGGAGCACTCGCAGCCCAACCGCGCCCTCCTCGACGCCGGCGCCCTGGTGGCCGGCGGCTCCGACTGGCCGGTGAGCGAGTCCCCGAACACGCTCGAGGGCCTGCAGGGGCTCGTCACGCGCGCCGACCCGATCGGCCGCGCGCCCGGCGTGCTGTGGCCGGAGCAGGCCATCACCGCCGAGGAGGCGCTCGAGGTCTTCACGATCAACGCGGCGACCGCGATGGGGCTCGGCGCGGAGACGGGTTCGCTGACGCCCGGCAAGTCCGCCGATTTCGTCGTGCTCGCGCGTGATGCGATCGCCGGTCCCGCGGAGGAGATCGTGCACACCGAGGTGGTCGCGACGTGGTTCGCCGGCCGCCCCGTGTACACCCGCTGAGCGCGTCGCCCACGGATACGATGAAACGATGCGACGTTTCCCTGCTTCCGTGTACGGCGTCGGCGAGGAGCCTGATCCGCGCTTCTCGCTGGCGAACGAGCGGACCTTCCTCGCCTGGACGCGCACGGCGCTCGCCCTGATCGCCGGCGGTGTCGCGCTCGAGGTGCTGGGACTCGACCTGCACCCCGGTCTGCGTCTCGCCGCATCGATGCTGCTGATGATCGCCGGCACGGCCGTCGCGCCGCTCGCCTGGTGGGAGTGGATGCGCGCCGAGCGGGCGCTGCGACAGTCGAAGCCGCTGCCCGGGGCGTTCTCGGCCGTGCTGCTCGCGATCGTCGTCGTGGCGGTCGGGGGGCTCGTCATCGCCGGCGTGCTGTGGCGATGACCGATCGCGCGCTCTTCGACCCCGGGTTGCAGCCCGAGCGCACCGAGCTGGCCTGGCGGCGCACCGCCCTCGCCGTCGCCATCGGGTCGCTGCTGTCGTTGCGCGTCCTTCCGCTCGCACTGCCCCCGTCGGCCGAGGCCTGGGGGTTCGCGCCCGGGCTCCTCGGTCTCCTGGCGGCATGCGGCCTGTGGCTCGCCGCGCGTCGCCGCCAGCTCCGGGTGAGCGCGGTCCTGACCGGCGCGTCGCACGGCGAGGCTCCCGGCGGCGGCCTGCTGGCCGCCCTCACGGCGCTGGGCACCGGGTTCGGCGTGATCGCCGTCGTCTTCGTGCTGGTCTCGGTGCTGTCGTGACCACGGGCATGATCCGGGTCCCCGGAGGACGGCTGCGGATGGGTGCGACGGAGTTCTATCCGGAGGAGGGCCCGATCGTCGAGGTCGAGGTCTCGGCGTTCGAGCTCGACGAGCATCCGGTCACCAACGCCGACTACCTCCGGTTCGTGACGGAGACCGGGTACGTGACGGTCGCCGAGCAGCCGCTGGATCCCGCGCTCTTCCCCGGCGCCGATCCGGCGACCCTCGTTCCCGGCGGCCTGGTCTTCACGCCCACCCCCGGTCCGGTGGATCTCGCCGATTGGCGTCGCTGGTGGCGGTGGCAGCCCGGAGCGCACTGGCGCGCTCCGGAGGGGCCCGGCTCGGGCATCGACGACCGCCTCGCCCATCCGGTCGTCCAGATCGCGTTCGAGGATGCCGTCGCCTACGCCGCATGGGCGGGGAAGCGTCTCCCGACCGAGGCCGAATGGGAGTGGGCGGCTCGCGGCGGACTGGTCGGAACGCGCTTCGCCTGGGGCGAGGAGCTTCGCCCGGGAGACGTGCTCATGGCGAACACCTGGCAGGGCGACTTCCCGTACCGCAACATCGGCGCGGACGGTTGGGTCGGCACCTCGCCGGTCGGATCGTTCCCCGCGAACGGCTACGGCCTGCGCGACATGATCGGCAACGTCTGGGAGTGGACGGCAGACGCCTGGTCGCCGCGGCACGGCATGGCGCCGACGGTGCAGCCGGGCGAACGGGCCAACCTCTTCGCGGCGGATGCCGCGGGTCCCGGCCGCCGCGTCACCAAGGGCGGATCGCATTTGTGCGCTCCCGAGTACTGCGTGCGCTACCGTCCCGCCGCGCGCAGTTCGCAGACCGAGGACTCCGCGACCACGAACCTCGGCTTCCGCTGCGCCCTCTGAACTCCCCGTCGCCGGGCGCGGCTCAGTCCGCGATCCGCTGCACCGCCCGGCCGACCGCGCGCAGCACCGTCGCGTCGTGCGAAGAGCGCGGCCCGGGGATGTAGCGCACCGAGGTGAGTGCCCCGCCCCGGAACGGGTAGGAGCGGTGATCCTCGTGCAGGTCCCAGTCGACGGGTCCTCCGTAGTCGTACCCGATGCTGATGCCCGTGAACGGCGCCATGCCCAGCAGCATCGGCACGCTCCGGATGCCGGCCTCCTCGATATCGTCGACCTCGAGGACGATGCGCCACCGGAGGTCGGGCAGCTCGTCGAACCGTGCGACCAGCCGGTGCGCGCCCGGTTCGAGCCGACGTCCCCGCTCCCGGTGCATCACCCCGTAGGCGTTGTACACGAGCAGCGGCGCCTGCGCGTCGATCGCGAGCAGATATCCCCCGCCCTGGTCGCCGTGGGCCACGATCACGCCTGCGGCGTCCGCCGTCACCTCGAGGGCGATCTCGACCGCGAAAGAGCGCAGCACGGTGAGCTTCGACGAGCGGAACCGTTCGAGCGGCGGGCGGAACGGGGTGAGCGACACGGGTGCGGACAGCGGCTCCTCGGTGTCGGGTCGGAGCCGGAACATCGACCCGTCGTCATCCAGGGGGAACACCGTGTTGCGCCAGGCGTCCTCATGCCAGCGGGCCGCCAGCTGTGCGACGCGCTCGGGCATCGACGCCGCGAGGTCCACCGTCTCGGTGGGGTCGGCCGCGAGATCGTAGAGCTCCCAGGTTCCGCCTTCCGCACCCTCCTCCTTCGTCGGCACGAACGGTGAGAGCGCCTTCCACCGCCCGTCGACGATCGCCCGACGCCCCACGCATTCGAAGTACTGGCTCTCCCGTCCGTCGGCCGCGGGATCGGTCAGCACCCCGAGGATGCTGCCTCCGTCCATCTCGAGGGCGGGCGCACCCGCCCTCTCCTCGAGCGCCGGCACGCCGGCGAGCTCGAGCAGGGTCGGCGCGAGGTCGGCCACGAACACGAACTGGTCGCGCAGACCGCGAGCCATCTCGGAGCCCGGCCAGGAGATGATCAGCGGCGCATGCACGCCGCCCTCGTAGGTGGTGGCCTTGAAGGAGCGGAACGGGGTGTTCGACACCCGCGCCCACCCGGTCGGATACTGTCCGAAGACGCGCGGGCCCCCAATGTCGTCGACGTCGCGCGGGACGTCGGTCACCCATCCCTCCGGCATCCCCCCGTGCGTGCCGAACTGCGCGAAGTAGCTGCGCGTTCCGGTGGGCCCTCCCTCGGCCGTTCCCCCGTTGTCGCTCGCGAGCACCACGATCGTGTTGTCGCGCTCGCCACTGCGCTCGAGCCTCTCGAGCAGACGCCCGACGCTCTGGTCGATCTCATCGACGGCCGCGGCGTAGACCTCCATGTGCCGCGCGAACAGCAGGCGGTCCTCTTCGCTCAGCGTCTCCCACGCAGGGATCCGGTCGCCGTCCGCGATCGGATCCTCGGGCAGGGCCGTGTGCGCGGGAACGATGCCGCGCTCGCGCTGCCGGGCGAACCGCTCGGCACGCAGGGCGTTCCACCCCGCCTCGTAGCGGCCGCGGTACTTCTCGATGTCGGGATCCTTCGCCTGGATCGGGCCGTGCACCGAGGTGTGCGCGTAGTAGAGGAAGAACGGCTTGTCGGGCTCGTTCACCCGCAGGTCGTCGATCATCCCGATGGCCCGGTCGGTGAGCTCGTCGGTGAGGAAGAAGCCCTCGGGGAACTCGCGCACGTCGACCACCGAGTTGTCCTGCACCAGGCGGTGCGGGTGATGCAGGGACGTGAATCCGTCCATGCTCCCGAAGTAGCGGTCGAAGCCGCGCTGCAGCGGCCAGGTCGAACGGTCCGCGCCGTCGTGCAGGCGCGACTCGAGGGTGAGGTGCCACTTGCCGACCATGAAGGTCGCGTAGCCGCCCGCGCGCAGCGATTCCGCCAGGGTCGGCGCCGCGTCCGGAAGCTCGCAGCTGAATCCGGGATAGCCGGGATCGATGTGCGCGACGAACCCGAAGCCCGCGCGATGAGGGTTGAGGCCCGTGAGCAGCGCCGCACGCGCCGGCGAGCACATCGGGGCCGTCCGGTAGTTGGTGAACACCCAGCCGTCGGCGGCGACCGCGTCGATGTGCGGCGTGTCGATCTCGCTCCCGAACGGGCCGAGGTCGCTGAAGCCGAGGTCGTCGATGAGCATCACGATGATGTTGGGCGCCTGCGGTCGCGCCCGACCGGGCTGCGGCCACCAGGGCTCGGAATCCGAGGTGAACTCCTCCGCCCGGCCCTCGAACCCCTCGTAGCCGCGCTTCTCGGGCACCGGCACTAGCCCGCCTTCCGGATCAGCTCGAAGATCGTGGTGCGGAGCGCTGCGAACGCCGGGAGCGCACGCGTCGTCAGCTGATCCCGTGGCCCGCCGAAGTCGACCTCGATGATCTCGGTGACCTTCGCCGGCCGCTCGCCCAGCACGACGACCCGGTCGGAGAGGTAGACGGCCTCGTCGATGTCGTGCGTGACGATGACGATGGTCATGCCGAACTGCTCGCGGATGCGCAGGCAGAGGTCTTCGAGCTCGAAGCGCGTCTGCGCGTCGACCGAGGCGAACGGCTCGTCCATCACGAGAACCTCGGGGCGGTAGGCGATGGCGCGTGCGATGGCGACGCGCTGCTGCATGCCGCCGGAGAGCTGCCAGGGGAACTTCGTCTCCGCTCCGGCGAGGCCGACCGCGGCGAGCGCGTCGGTGATGCGCTTCTCGCGCTCGGCGTTCGACAGCCGCAGGTGCTTCAGGGGCAGGCGCACGTTCTTCTCGACCGTGAGCCAGGGCATCAGCGAACGGGTGTACTCCTGGAAGACCAGCGCCATCTCCTCGGGCGGGCCGTCGATCACCACGCCGTCGATGGCCGCGCTGCCGGCGGTGATGCTCTGCAGACCGCTGAGGCACTTGAGGAGCGTGGTCTTGCCGATGCCGGACGGCCCGACGATGCAGCACACCTCTCCGACGCGCACGTCGAAGGTGAGGTCGGCGATCACCTCGACGGGGCCGCTCTTGGTGGGATACGACTTCGCGAGGCCGTCGACGCTGAGGCGGACGGGCGCGGGTGCGGTGGTGGTCATGAGTTCTTCTCCTGCTGTTGGGAGGCGATGTACCAGCGCAGTACGCGGCGCCGGAAGAGGGTGAACAGGGCGGTCGCCGCGTACCCGATGATGCCGAGCACGAGGATCCCGGCCCACATGTCCGGGATGGCGAACGACTGCTGCGCGAGCAGCGTGGCCGCCCCGAGCCCGGTCGACGACCCCAGCATCTCGCTGGCGATCATCACGACGAAGGCGGTGATCAGGCTCACCTGCATGCCGGAGAGGATGCGGGGACTCGCGGCGGGGAGGGTGACCGACAGGAGCCGGTCGCGTGCGCTGAGCCGGTAGACCCGGCTGACCATCTCGAGGGTGGGCTCCGCGGCGCGCACCCCGTCGATCGTGGTGATGAGGATCGGGAAGACCGCGGCGAGCGTGATCGAGAGGATGCGGGTCTCGTTGCCGAATCCGATCAGCGAGACGAAGATCGGCACCAGGGCCACCGGGGGGATCGCCCGGAAGAAGTGGATCGTCGGCTCAGCGAACCAGCTCAGCGGTCGCACGAGGCCGAAGACGAGGCCGAGCAGCACGCCGATCACGCTCGCGAGCAGGAACGAGGCGACGAGATTCCCCACCGAGGAGGCGACATCGCCCCAGAAGACCGGTGTCTGCGCGAGCTGCACGAGCCGCTCGAGGATCCGCTGCAGCGGCGGGAAGAACGTGTTGGTCGATGCGGCCGAGCCGAACCACCACAGCGCGAGCAGCATCACCGGCACGGCGATCTCCGCACCGATGAGCACGCTCCGGGGCGTGGTGCCGAGACCCTGTCGGCGGGAGAGACGGGTGCGGGTCTGGATCGACGACGTGAGCGTCATCACACCACCTGCTTCCGGTATTGCGGGTGCCAGTGCAGCAGTCGCCGCTCACCCCACTGGCTGAGCCCCTGGATCAGCAGGCCGAGGATCCCGAGGATCAGGACGTACGCGAACAGCTGGGCCTGGTTCCCGGCGAGCTGCGAGAGCAGCAGACTCTGTCCGAGTCCGGGCCCGCCGCCGAGAAGGCCGGCCACCACGGCGACGACGAGGGCGGTCGGCGCCGCGACCCTGATCGCGGTGCCGATGTAGGGAAGCGCGCTCGGCAGAACGATGCGTCCGAGGATCTCGGCGCGTCCCATGCCGTAGGAGAGGCCCGTCGCGCGGGCGACCGGATCCGTGTCGAACACGCCGGCGGATGCCTGCACGGCGATCGCGATGAAGCATCCGAAGAAGACCAGGAAGATGCCCATGTTCCAGGTCGGCCCGAGCACCAGCACGACGACGGGCAGGATGACGATCGGCGGGATGGGCTTCAGGAACTCGAGCGGCACCCTCGTGGCGTGCATGGCCAGCGGCGAGGCGCCGATGGCCACACCCAGCCCGACGCCGACGACGATCGCCAGCAGGAGGCCGCCGAGCGCCATGGTCAGCGTGTCGCCGAGGGCGCTCCAGGTCGCGGCGTCGGCGAGGAGCCGGGCGGCCTCGCCGATCGCGGTGGTCGCGGGAGGCAGGGGCGACCCGGCGAGCGGACCGGCGGTCGCGGTCCACTCCCACAGGGCCAGTGCGGCGATGACGCCGGCGGCCCCGATGAGCGGCGGGAGGAAGGGAGGCTTTCGCATGTCGATCATCCGGCCGTCACGACGACGCCCTCGAGATCGACCTCCGAGGGGAGCAGTCCGAGCTTGACGAGCTTCTCGTTGACGCGGTCCAGGTCGATCGGAGCCACCTCGGCGGGCCAGAACGGGAGCTTGATGTCTTCGACGGCCAACGTCGATCCGGTGTAGTCGAGCCCCGCTTGGATGGCGTCCTCCGGGTGCTCGTTGGCGTAGGCGTTGCTCTTGGCCACGGCGCGCTGGAAGGCGGCGATCGCATCGGCTTTGGCGTCGACGGTGCCCGCTCCCGCCGTCCAGAGCCCGACGGCTCCCTCCTCGAAGAACCCGACCGACGGTGCGGCGAGGAACACGGCTCCGGCGGCGTCGGCTTCGCTGGTGAAGGGACTCACGAGGCCGGCCGCGTCGACGGTGCCGCTCTTCAGCGCGGCGACGGCGGAGGTGAAGTCGAGCACGACCCAGTCGACCGAGGACGGCGCGACGCCCGCGCGGTCGAGAGCGTCGGAGATCACGGCTTCGAGCTGAGCCTTGCGCGCGGGGACCGCGATGGTGGCGCCTTCGAGGTCCTCGATCGATTCGATGCCGCTGTCGGCGGACGCGTACAGCCCGCTGTCGTCGACCGTGGCAGGATCCTCGACCTCGGAGGCTCCGGTGATGTAGCCGTCGGCCGGCGCGACGACCTTCAACGGCACCCCGCTGGAGAGGGCGTTGAGCAGCGGGATGCTCGGCGCGTAGGCGATGTCGACCTGACTGCTCTGGGCTGCGGCGAGTCCGGCCGGCGGGTTGGCGACGACCGAGGTCTCGAGCTTCAGCCCCTCCTCCTCGAAGAACCCCTGCTCCTGGCCTAGGAGCAGGGCGCCGTCGGAGACGAGCCCGATGGTCGCGACCTTCAGCGTCGTGAGCTCTCCGTCCCCTCCGTCGGAGGAGGTGTCGGCGGGAGCGGACGTGCAGGCCGTGAGCGCGAGCACGGCCCCAGCGGCCAGCACTCCCGCGGCGCGGCGCGCGATGCGGTTGACGTTCATGGATACTCCTCGATTTAGTCACCAATTGGTGATTTTAAAGATCGTACTCTTGGCCTTGTTTTGTTGAGTTACGATCGGGTTACATTAATCACCGGTCGGTGACTAAAACAAGCAAAACTATGATCGAGAGCAGAAGGGACGTACGCCATGCCGAAGATCGTCGACCATGACGAACGCCGCAACCACATCGCGGACGCCACCACGCAGGTGATCATCCGGGTGGGCTTCGACAAGCTCACGATGCGCGAGATCGCCACCGAGGCCGGCTACGCCCATGGTGCGATCGCCCGGTACTTCCCCCATAAGCAGAGCCTGCTCACGGCATCCTTCCTGCGTCTGTACACGCAGGCGAACGACCGCATCCACGCGGGGGTGGAAGGAGTGCGCGGCCTCGCGGCGCTCGAGCGGATGTGCCGCGAGATCCTCCCCTACAGCCCGAACGGTCCGCTCTACGCCCGCGTCGTGGTCGCGTTCTGGGACCACGCCTCGCAGGACGAGGAGGTCAGCCGGATCCACCACCAGAACAACATGCACTGGCGCGACCTCTTCCGCCGCTTCCTCACCGAGGCGCGCACCGACGGCGAGCTCGCCGACCACGTCGACATCGAGACGGCCGTCAACGAGATCGCCGCCCGGAACGCCGGGTGGCAGATGATCTCCGTGCTCATGCCCGACGCCGCGGGCGACGGACGGCTGAACGACGGTCTCCACGCTCTGCTGGAGACCTTCCGCCGTTCGCCCGCACGCCCTCCTCGCTGACCGCATCTCCGCTCCCCGGATCAGCCCGCGAGCACGAATCGGGCGCCGAGCTCCCCGATCACCGCCGCGGGGGCATTGGTGTTGCCGGTCGGGATGACGGGGATGATCGAGGCGTCGATCACCCGGAGCCCCTCGACGCCGCGCACGCGCAGCTGCGGGTCGACCACGGCATCCGCGTCCGATCCCATCCGGCACGTGCCGACCTGGTGGTGGTAGGTGATGGCGGTGCGACGCACCCAGTCCTCCACGTCGGCGTCCGACACCTCGGGTCCGGGATACACCTCGATCGCGCCCCAGTCCTCGGCGAGCGCCGGGCGTGCGCCGATCCGTCGGCATTGGCGCACGGATGCCGCGAGGGAGGCGACGTCGCGGTCGTCCTCGAGAGCCGCCAGGTCGATGTTCGGCTGATCGGCGAGGCCGGGGCCCGAGAGCGTGAGCCGGCCGCGGCTGTGCGGGGTCACGAGGCCCGCCATCAGGCTGAAGCCGCTGTCGCCTCGGGGCTCCAGCTCGCCCCACATCGGCACGGAGAAGTGGATCGGCTGCGTGTCGGGCTGGTCGAGGCCGTCACGGCTGCGCCAGAACAGGTGGGTCTGCGTCACCGAGACCCCGGGTCGCGGCGGGTCGATCGGTCGCCGGGTCGTGAAGATCACCGGGGAGAGGAGGTGGTCGTGCAGGTTCTTCCCGACACCGGGCGCGTCCTGCACCACGGGGATGCCGAGGGCTTCGAGCTCGGCACGGGGTCCGATGCCGGAGCGCAGCAGGATCACCGGTGAGCCGATCGCGCCCGCGGAGAGGATGACCTCGTCGGCGCGCACCTCCTCGGCAGCGTCGCCCTCCCCCCACCGGACTCCGACGGCCCGGCCGGCTTCGACGACCACCGAATGGACCTGTCGGCCGGTGAGGACGGTGAGCTTCTCGGCCACGGGCTGGGCATACGCGCTCCAGGTGTTCACCCGGCGCCCGTCGCGCATCGTCACCTGCTCCTGGGACACCCCGTCGAGCACGCCGCCGTTGTAGTTCGCGTTGCGCGGCAGGCCCTCCTGCACGGCGGCGTCGATGATGGACGCCTGGATCGGAGACAGCGCGTAGTCGTCCGTCACGGGGAGCACGCGGTTCTCGATCGCCTCGAACACGGGCTCGACCGACGACCAGCCCCAGCCGGCCGCACCGGCGCGTTCCCACGCGTCGTAGTCGGATGCCGCGCCACGCACCCAGATCATCGCGTTCAGCGCGTGCGAGCCTCCGGTGACCTTGCCGCGCGGGAGGTGCAGCCGACGCCCTCCCGCGTGGTCCTGCGGCACGGTGTAGTAGTCCCAGTCATCGGCGGAGTGCCACAGCTCACCGGCTCGCGAGGGGTCGTGGATCGCGGGGTTGGTGTCGTATCCCCCGGCTTCGATGAGCGTGACGGCGACGCCGGCGTCGACCAGCCGCCGCGCGACGATGGCTCCGGATGTGCCTGCTCCGACGACGATGGCAGAGCGCACGGGTCAGCCCTTCCGGCCGGGCCCGGAGACCACCTGCGAGACGGCGACCGACTTGAGGCCCTCGACGCCGAACTCCAGCCCGTAGCCCGAGCTCTTCACTCCGCCGAACGGGACCATCGGGTGCAGTCCGCCGTGCGAGTTGATCCACACGGTGCCGGACTGCATGCGCGATGCGGCCTCGCGGGCGGCATCCGGATCGCTCGACCACACCGAGGCGCCGAGGCCGACGTCGAGCGAGTTCGCCAGTGCGAACGCCTCGTCGACGTCGGTGTAGCGGACCACCGGCAGCGCCGGACCGAACTGCTCCTCCTGCACGAGCGAGGCGTCGTTCTCGATGTCGGCGACGATGGTGGGCCGGTAGAAGAGCTCGCCGAGCTCGGGCGCGGCCTCGCCGCCGGTGACGATGCGGGCGCCGCTGCTCCGGGCATCATCGACGAGGCGGCTCACGATGTCGAACTGCGCGCGGTTCTGCAGCGGGCCGAGCACGTTGTCCTCGTCGAGGCCGTTGCCCATGGGGACGGATGCCGCGATCTCGGCGAGCGCGTCGACGACGTCGTCGTAGACCGAGTCGTGCACGTAGAGACGCTTGAGGGCGGCGCAGGTCTGGCCGGTGTTGATGAAGGCGCCCCAGAACAGTTCCTGGGCGATGGTGGCGGCATCCGTCCCCGGGAGCACGATGCCGGCGTCGTTGCCGCCGAGTTCGAGGGTGAGGCGGGCGAGGTTGCCGGCGGAGCTCTCGATGATGCGGCGTCCGGTAGCCGTCGAGCCGGTGAACATGATCTTGTCGATGTCGGGGTGGGAGGCGAGGCGGGCGCCCACCTCACGATCTCCGGAGATGCCGATGAGCACATCGGCGGGCAGCACCTCGTTCATCACGGCGAGCATCGCGAGCACGCTCAGCGGCGTGTATTCGCTGGGCTTCACGACGACGGTGTTGCCCATCCTCAGGGAGGGGCCGATCTGCCAGATGCTGATCATGAGCGGCCAGTTCCAGGGACCGATCGCGCCGACGACGCCCGCGGCCTTGTAGACGAGCTCGGCGTGAAGCGTCTCGTCGTCGACCAGCACCTGCGGCTCGATCACGGTCGTCGCGTTGGTGCGCAGCCACGCCGAGCAGGCGCCGAGCTCGAAGCGGGCGTTCGGCCCGTTCAACGGCTTGCCCTGCTCGCGCGAGAGCAGGTGCGCGAGACCTTCGGCGTTCGCGTCGATGGCGTCGGCCGCGGCGAGCAGCAGCTCGCCGCGCTTCTCGTGGCCGAGCGCCTCCCACGCCGGCTGCGCGGCCTTGGCGCGGGCGATGGCGTCGTCGAGGGCGGCGACCGAGTCGACGGGGGCGCGGCCGATGACCTCGCGGGTCGCGGCATCCGGGATCTCCCGGCCCGCGCCCTCCGGCGCCTGGATGCGGTCGAGCAGCGCGGCAGCTGCGGATGCGGCGGAATCGGACATCGATGACTCTCCTTCGAGCGACGCCGGCGACGGGATGCCGGTCGTCTTCTCATTGTCGGATGCCGCGTCGCCCCGCACTTGTCGAGGAGTGCGTCGTCGATGTCCGAGCGGGCACGCCTGCTCCCGTCAGTCGAAGTCCTCGAAGATCAGCGTGGTGCGGGTGGAGCGGATCGAGGGGATCGCCTGGATGTCCTCCAGCACGATGCGGCGGAGGTCTCTGGCGTCGTTGGCGCGCACGAGCAGGATCACGTCGAAGTCGCCGCCGACGAGTGCCATGTGCTCGATCTCGGGGATGGCTCGGAGCCGGTCCCGCACGTCCTGCCATGTCGCCTGCTCGATCGCGAGCGTCACGTACGCGCTCGCATGGTGCCCCAGCAGCACGGGATCGGTGCGCACCGAGTAGCCGGTGATCACGCCGGCATCCGTGAGCCGCTTGATGCGGGCGTGGGCGCCCGCGCGCGAGATGTGCACGGCCTCGGCGATCGCCGTCATGGAGGAGCGTGCATCGCGCCGCAGCTCGTCGAGGATCGCGTGGTCGATCTCATCGAGAGTCGTCATGGGAACCCCTTCCATCGGCGCTCTGATTCTGACACTTCGTTCGCGTCAACCGCAATCGACATCATTTCGTCCAGGATTCACCGCAGTCTCTTGGACGAGTGTCGCCCGCGCGGCATGCTGGGCTCACGGAGTTCGGCAGTGAAGACGAACAGATGGAGGGCGGACGGATGCAGCACACCGACATGCTTCCGCGAGACACGGCGGTACGACTGATCGACGAGCACGGCGCCGCCGTCGCCGACGAGCAGTACGCGCTCCCCGACGCGGAGACTCTCCTACGGGCATATCGCGGCCTCGTCGAGGGTCGACGGATCAACGATCAGGCCGGCGCGCTCGTCCGCCAGGGGCGCCTCGCCGTGTATCCGTCCTCGCACGGCCAGGAGGCGTGCCAGGTCGGTGCGTCGATGGTCCTCGGCGACTCCGACTGGCTGTTCCCCACGTACCGCGACTCGGTCGCCGTCATCGCCCGCGGCGTCGAACCCGCGGATGCGATGGTTCTGCTCAAAGGCGACTGGCACTCCGGATACGACGTGCGAGCACACCGCGTCGCACCGCAGGCCACTCCCCTGGCGACGCAGCTGCTGCACGCCGTCGGCTTCGCGCAGGCCGCGAAGCACCGCGGCGAGGACACCGTCGTGCTCGCACTCTGCGGAGACGGCGCCACCAGCGAGGGCGACTTCCACGAGGCGATGAACTTCGCCGCCGTGTTCCACGTGCCGGTCGTGTTCTTCGTGCAGAACAACGAGTTCGCGATCTCGGTGCCGTTGTCCCGCCAGACGGCGGCCCCCTCTCTCGCGCACAAGGCGATCGGGTACGGGATGCCGGGTCAGCGGGTCGACGGCAACGACGTCGCCGCGGTGCTCGCCGTGCTCGGCGAAGCGGTGTCGCGGGCGCGGGACGGCGGCGGGCCGTCCCTCGTCGAGGCGCACACCTACCGCATGCAGGCGCACACCAACGCCGACGACGACACCCGCTATCGCGAGCGCGCCGAGGTGCAGGAATGGGTCGCGCGCGATCCCCTGCTGCGACTGCGCACCCACCTCACCGAGACGGGCGCGCTCGATGCGGAGGCCGAGGAGCGGTTCGCCGCGGGCGCCGAGGAGATCGCAACGGCCATGCGCGCGGCCCTGAACACCGATGCCGATCTCGACCCCGAGGACCTCTTCCGCTTCGTGACCGAGACGCGGTCGCCGCAGCTCGAGGAGCAATGGCAGCTGCTGCGCGGCGAGATCGAGCGCTCGAGCCTCGCCGAAGCAGGAAGCGCATCGACAGGAGGCCAGCGATGACCATCGCCCATGACGACATGCGCACCGAGACCGTGGCGCCCGAGGTGACGACCATGAGCATGGCCGCCGCCCTCAACCGCGCTCTCGCCGACGCGATCGAGTCCGATCCGGACGTGGTCGTGTTCGGCGAGGACGTCGGCGCCCTCGGCGGCGTCTTCCGCATCACCGACGGGCTCACCGCGCGCTTCGGCGAGGAGCGCTGCTTCGACACGCCCCTCGCGGAGTCCGGCATCGTGGGCACCGCGGTCGGCATGGCCATGAACGGCATGCGTCCGGTCGTCGAGCTCCAGTTCGACGCGTTCGCCCTGCCCGCCTTCGAACAGGTGGTGAGCCACGTCGCCAAGCTCGGCAACCGCACGCGCGGCGGGATGCGGATGCCGCTGGTGATCCGCATCCCGTTCGGCGGCGGCATCGGCGGCGTGGAGCATCACTGCGACTCGTCCGAGGCGTACTACGCCCACACTCCCGGCCTCACGGTCGTCAGCCCGTCGACCCCGCAGGACGCCTACTCGCTGCTGCGCGCAGCGATCGAGTCGCCGGACCCGGTCGTGTTCCTCGAACCGAAGAAGCTGTACTGGAGCAAGGGCGAGGTCGACACCTCGATCACCGCCGAGATCGGCACCGCGCGCATCGCCCGGGAGGGCACCGACGTGACCCTGCTCGCGTACGGCGCCTCGGTGCCGCTCGCGCTCGAGGCCGCCGAGGTCGCCGCCTCCGAGGGGCGCAGCGTGCAGGTCGTCGACGTGCGGTCGCTCTCGCCTTTCGACGACGTGACCGTGACCGCCGCCGTGAAGTCGACCGGCCGCGCCGTGGTCATCGCCGAGGCTCCGGGGTATGCGTCGGTCGCCTCCGAGATCCAGGCACGGGTCTTCGAGCGGTGCTTCGAGTTCCTCGAAGCACCCGTGCGCCGGGTGACCGGGTTCGACGTGCCGTACGCGCCGCCGAAACTCGAGCACTGGTATCTGCCCGACGTCGACCGGGTGCTCGACGCCATCGACACGCTGCACTGGGACGAGGAAGCATGAGCACGCCGACGATGGGAGCCGCGCAGGTCTTCCGCCTGCCCGATCTCGGCGAGGGACTGACCGAGGCCGGACTCGTGCAGTGGCTGGTCGCGGTCGGCGACACGATCGTCACCGATCAGCCCATCGCCGAGGTCGAGACCGCGAAGAGCGTCGTCGAGCTGCCGTCGCCGTTCGCCGGAGTCGTGACCGCGCTGCACGGCACGGCCGGCGACACGATCGACGTGGGTGCGCCGGTGCTCGAGGTCGCGGATGCCTCGGCGAGCGAGGCGGATGCCGGGTCGCCCGCCGCCGTCGAGCATGAGGCGTACCGCGAGGAGGAGCGTGCCGGATCCGGGAACGTGCTCATCGGGTACGGAACGACCGAACGCACGGCATCCGGTCGACGCCGACGGCCCGCAGCGGTGCGCGCGGACCTCGGAGAGGCCCCGGCTTCTCGGACGACGCCCGCCGGATCGTCCGAGAAGACGACGATCGTCCGAGAGACGGATGCCGTGCCACGGCGCCCGGTCGCCGTGCGCTCGCCGCTCGTGCGCCGTCTCGCCCGCGACCTCGGCCTCGACGTGCACACCATCGAGGCGACCGGACCCGACGGCGCCGTGACGCGCGCCGATGTGCTCCGCGCGGCCGTCGACAATGCCGTGGACGGTGCCGCCGCGCACCACCGCGACACGACCGCCTCGGCATCCGCGCCTTCCGGCACCGACGGGTCCGTCGACGGGCTGGCCGTCCGGGCCCGCGAGCGGATGTCGCCGCTGCGGAAGGCGGTCAGCGCGAAGCTCACCCGTAGCAGGTCCGAGATCCCGGACGCCACGGTCTGGGTCGACGTCGACGCGACCGCGCTCTGGGACCTGCGCGCGCAGATGGCTCCCGCGGGCGGCAGGGCCCCGTCGGTCACCGCGCTCCTCGCCCGCTTCGTGCTGCTCGCGCTCGAGGACTATCCGGTGCTCGCCTCCCGGCTGAGCGACGACGCCGCAGAGCTGATCACCTTCGAGGGCGTGAATCTCGGAGTCGCCGCCGATACCGAGCGCGGGTTGATGGTCCCGGTGATCCCCGGCGCCCACCGCCTCACCGTGGAGCAGCTGGATGGCGCGCTGCGCGAGCTCGCGGCATCCGCACGGTCCGGGTCGATGCCACCCGAGCGCCTGCGCGGATCGACGTTCACCCTCAACAACTACGGCGGGCTCGGAGTCGACGGCTCCGCGGCGATCATCAACCACCCGGATGTCGCGATCCTCGGCATCGGGCGCATCATCGAACGCCCCTGGGTCGTGGACGGCGCCATCGTCGTGCGTCGCATCGCGCAGCTGTCGCTCGTCTTCGACCACCGCGTGTGCGACGGCGGGTACGCCGCCGGGTTCCTGCGTCGGGTGACCGAGCTCATCGAGCATCCGCTGCGCGCCTTCGGGAGGGTCTGACCTCGATCTGAGCCCGTCGATGCGGTACGCTCGGCAATTACTGACCGATCATTCGGTTACTAATCACCGGGTTCCTCGCGTTCCCGTCCCTCAGAATCGCAGAACAATGGAGTTCGCATGACGTCAGCAGTCTCCGACCAGCAATCGACCAGGCGGATGCCCGCAGAGGAACGACGGGTGCTCGCCAGCACCCTCGTCGGAACCTCGATCGAGTGGTACGACTTCTTCATCTACGCGCAGGCCGCGGGACTGGTGCTCGCACCGCTCTTCCTCGCGCCGATCGCGGAGGAGAACCGCGGCCTCGCCCAGGTGCTCTCGTTCGCCACCATCGGCATCTCGTTCCTCTTCCGTCCCCTCGGCGCGATCGTCGCCGGACACCTGGGCGACAAACTCGGACGCAAGAAGATGCTCGTCCTCACGCTCATCATGATGGGGCTGTCCACCTCGCTGATCGGCGTGCTTCCGACGTATGCCGCGATCGGCGTGGCGGCCCCGATCCTGCTCATCCTGCTCCGCATCCTGCAGGGATTCTCCGCGGGCGGCGAATGGGGCGGCGCGGCGCTGATGGCCGTCGAGCACGCACCGCGGGGGCGCCGCGGACTGTTCGGCGCGTTCCCGCAGATCGGCGTGCCGATCGGCATGATCCTCGCGACCTTCACGCTGTGGGCCCTCACGAGCTCGATGTCTCCCGAGGCGTTCCTCGAGTGGGGCTGGCGCATCCCGTTCCTGCTGTCGATCGTGCTGATCGGCGTCGGCTACGTCATCCGCCGGGCAGTCGACGAGAGCCCGATCTTCGCGGACCTCGTGCGTCGCCGCAAAGAGGCATCGGCACCGCTCAAGCGCCTGTTCCAGAAGAACACCAAGCAGGTCATCCTCACCGCCGTGATCTTCATCGCGAACAACGCCGCCGGCTACCTGCTCATCGCGTTCTTCGCGACCTATGCCGTCACCGCCCTCGGCATGGAGCGCCCTCCCGTGCTGCTCGCGACGACGCTCGCCTCGTTCGGCTGGCTCGCGTTCACCCTGTGGGGAGGCCACCTGTCCGACCGGCTCGGTCGCATCCGCACCTTCCAGATCGGCTACATCGCCCTCGCCGTGTGGGCGGTGCCGATGTGGTTCCTGATCGACACCGCCAACATCCTCTGGTACTTCGTCGCCCTGTTCGTGATGACGTTCGCGCTCGGACTGTCGTACGGACCCCAGGCGGCGCTCTACGCGGAGATGTTCCCCGCGAACGTGCGCTACTCCGGCGTCTCGATCGGGTATGCCCTCGGCGCGATCCTCGGCGGAGCGTTCGCACCGATGATCGCCGAAGCCCTGATGAACCAGTTCCAGGCGTCGTGGACCATCGGGGTCTACATCGCCGTGGCGGCCGTGATCTCGCTCATCGGCGTCTCGCTGGTGAAGGAGACGAAGGGCGTCGATCTCTCGATCTGACCGACCATCATCGACCATTCGAACGCAGTCAGGAGAACCGCATGACCGAGGCCTACCTCGTCGGAGGCACGCGCACCCCGGTCGGACGCTACGGGGGCGCACTCGCCTCGGTGCGCCCCGACGACCTCGCGTCGATCGTCGTCGCCGAGGCCGTGCGCCGCGCCGGTCTCGACCCGACGCAGGTCGAGATCGACGAGGTCATCCTGGGAGCCGCCAACCAGGCCGGCGAGGACAACCGCAACGTCGCCCGGATGGCCGTGCTGCTCGCGGGGCTGCCCGACAGCATCCCCGGCATCACGGTGAACCGGTTGTGTGCGTCGGGCATGTCGGCCGTGACGATGGCGGCACAGGCGATCCGGTCCGGCGATGCCGACATCATCGTCGCCGGCGGCGTCGAATCCATGACGCGCGCCCCCTGGGTGCAGGCCAAGCCGGAGAAGGCCTGGGCGAAGCCCGGGGAGGCGTTCGACACCTCGATCGGCTGGCGATTCCCGAACCCTCGGCTCGTCGCCCGCGACAAGGCGACCTTCACGATGCCGGAGACCGCCGAGGAGGTCGCTCGCGTCGACGGGATCAGCCGTGACGAGGCGGATGCGTTCGCCCTGCGATCGCAGCAGCGCGCCGCCGCCGCGATCGCCGCCGGACGCTTCGAGGCCGAGATCGTCGGCGTCACGGTCGGCGGCCGCTCCGGCAGCACCGAGGTGCTGGTCGATGAAGGGCCCCGGCCCGAGACGACGCTCGACGCCCTGGCGCGCCTGCGTCCCGTGGTCGCCGGCGGCCAGGTCGTGACCGCCGGCAACTCCAGCGCCCTGAACGACGGGGCCTCGGCGCTCGTCGTCGCGAGCGCGGAGGCGGTCGAACGGTACGGGCTGGTGCCGAGAGCGCGCATCGTGGTGGGCACCAGCGCGGGGCTCGCCCCCGAGATCATGGGCCTCGGCCCCGTGCCCGCGACGGAGAAGGCCCTGCGCCGCTCCGGTCTCACGATCGACGACATCGGCTCGATCGAGCTCAACGAGGCGTTCGCGACGCAGTCCCTCGCCTGCATCCGTCGGCTGGGCCTCGACGAGGCGAGGGTGAACGCCGACGGCGGCGCCATCGCCCTCGGCCATCCGCTCGGCTCCTCCGGCTCGCGACTCCTCGTGACCCTGCTCGGACGGATGGAGCGCGAGGGCTCGCGCTACGGCCTGGCGACGATGTGCGTCGGCGTCGGCCAGGGTGCGGCGATGATCCTGGAGAAGGTGTGATGCCGGCGGGGCCTCTGACGAACGACTCCGGGGCCGACGTGCCCCTGCTGATCGAGCGGCAGGACGACCGCGTCGTCGCGACGCTCAACCGGCCGCACAAGCGCAACGCGATCGACCAGGCCACGATCGATGCGCTGCATCTGCTCTGCGCCGAGCTGGAGGCGATCCCCCGCACGCTCATCCTCACCGGTGCAGGAGGCATCTTCGCCGCCGGCGCCGACATCGCCGAGCTCCGCGAACGCCGAGCGGCCGACGCGCTGCGCGGCATCAACGCGAACGCGTTCGTGCGGCTCTCCGAGCTGCCGATGCCGGTCATCGCCGCGATCGACGGGTACGCCCTCGGCGGCGGCGCGGAACTCGCGTATGCCGCCGACATCCGCATCGCCACACCGTCGCTCGCGATGGGCAACCCCGAGACCGGTCTCGGCATCCTCGCCGCCGCCGGCGCGAGCTGGCGCCTGAAGGAGATCGTCGGCGACGCCCGGGCGATCGAGCTGCTGCTCACCGGGCGCACCGTGAAGGCCGAGGAGGCGCTCGACATCGGGCTCGTCTCGGCGATCCACGAGTCCGCCGATCTGCTGCCCGCCGCGCACGCGATCGCCGACCGCATCGCGCAGAACGATCCGGCCGCGACCATCGCGACCAAGCGGGTGTTCCGCGCACCCCGCGACCGCCACCCCGCCGTCGACCAGGAGGCGCAGGCCGAGCTGTTCGAGAGTCCGGAGAAGTTCCGGCGGATGACCGACTTCCTGGAGCGGAGAACCCGATGACCGAGACCACCACCCCCGCCCATGTCGGCGTGCTCGGCGGCGGGCGCATGGGAGCCGGCATCGCGCACGCGTTCCTGCTCGCGGGCTCGCGCGTCACGGTCGTCGAGCGCGACGGCGAGGAGGCCGCGGCGGCATCCGCCCGGGTACTCGAGTCGGTCGACGCCTCGATCGGCCGGGGCACGGCGACGGAATCCGCCGACGCCTACCGCTCGCGATTCGAGACCGGCGTCGATGCGGCCCTGTTCGCCCCCTGCGGGCTGGTGGTCGAAGCCGTCCCCGAGGAGCTCGGCCTCAAGATCGACGCCCTGACGCGCGTGGAGGCGCAGATCGCGCCGGACGCCGTGCTCGCCTCGAACACCTCGTCGATCTCGATCGACGAGCTCGCGGCCGTGCTGGAGCATCCTGCCCGTTTCCTCGGCATGCACTTCTTCAACCCGGTGCCCGCCTCCACCCTCGTCGAGATCGTGCGGGGCGCGGCATCCGACTCCGGGCTCGTCGACGCCGCGCGCGGCTGGGTGCAGGCGCTCGGCAAGACCCCGATCGTCGTGGCGGACGCCCCCGGCTTCGCCTCCTCGCGCCTCGGTCTGGCGCTCGGCCTCGAGGCGATCCGCATGCTCGAGGACGGCGTCGCGTCTGCCGAAGACATCGACGCGGCCATGACCTTGGGCTACAAGCATCCGGTCGGGCCGCTCCGACTCACCGACATCGTCGGACTCGACGTGCGGCTCGGCATCGCCGAGTATCTCGCCGCGAATCTCGGCGAGCGCTTCGCACCGCCCGCGCTGCTGCGCCGCCTCGTCGCCGAGGGACACCTCGGCCGCAAGAGCGGACGCGGCTTCTACGAATGGGACGCCTCATGAAGGGAACAGACATGACCGAGATCCTCCCCAGCTACCTCCAGGGGGCCTGGTGGACGCCTGATCCGGGTGCGGATGCCGCCGAGGTGCGCGACGCCTCGACGGGAGAGGTCGTCGCCCGTGTCTCGACCGCGGGCATCGACCTCGGTGGCGCCCTCGCCTATGCGCGGAGCGCGGGACAGGCGTCGCTCGGCGAGCTGACCTTCCACCAGCGCGCCGTGCGCCTCAAGCAGCTCGCCCTCGCCCTCACCGAGCGCAAGGCGGAGCTCTATGAGATCTCGAGCCGCACCGGCGCCACGGCCCAGGACTCGTGGGTCGACATCGACGGCGGCATCGGCGTGCTCTTCGCCTACTCGAGCAAGGGCCGGCGCGAGCTGCCGAACGCCAAGGTGTACGTCGACGGGGCAGTCGAGAACCTGTCGAAGGACGGCTCGTTCCTGGGCCGCCACATCTACACCCGGCTTCCCGGAGTCGCAGTGCAGATCAACGCCTTCAACTTCCCGGTCTGGGGTTCGCTCGAGAAGTTCGCGCCCGCGTTCCTCGCCGGGGTGCCGACCGTCGTGAAACCCGCGACCCCCACCGGCTACCTCGCCGAGGCGATGGTCCGCGTGATGGTCGAGTCCGGCCTCCTTCCCGAGGGCTCGCTGCAACTCGTCTCCGGCAGCGTGCCCGGCCTCTTCGACGAGCTGCGCCTCGGCGATCTCGTCGCGTTCACCGGCTCGGCATCGACGGCGGAGCGCCTGCGGGCGCACGACTCCGTGCAGACCGGAGGCGTGCGCTTCACCAGCGAGACCGACTCCATCAACGCCTCGATCCTCGGGACGGATGCCGTCAGCGGCACCCCCGAGTTCGACGCCTACGTCAAACAGCTCGTCGCGGAGATGACGACCAAGGCCGGGCAGAAGTGCACGGCCATCCGCCGCGCGATCGTGCCGGATGCCGTCGTCGACGACGTGATCGGCGCCGTGCGCGCCCGGCTGTCGCAGCGTGTGGTCCTCGGCGACCCGCGCGTGGAGGGCGTCACGATGGGGCCGCTGGCCTCGATCGAGCAGCGCGACGAGGTGCTGCGACAGGTCGCCCGCCTGCAGGCCGGAGGCGGCGAGCTCGTGGTCGGCTCGACCGACGCTCCCGACGTGCGACTCGGCGACGGCAGCGACGGCCCGGCACCCGACGGCGCGTTCGTGGCGCCGATGCTGCTGCGCTTCACCGATCCCGAGAGCCCTGCCGTCAACGAGGTCGAGGCCTTCGGCCCCGTGGCGAGCATCATCGGCTACGGCTCTCTCGACCAGGCGAGCGCACTCGTCGCCCGCGGAGGCGGATCGCTGGTGACCAGCGTCGCCACGCACGATCCCGAGGTCGCCGTCGCCCTCGCCACGGGCATGGCCGCCTTCAACGGACGTCTGCTCTTCCTCGATCGCGACGACGCCCGCAGCTCGACCGGCCACGGCTCACCGCTCCCGAACCTCGTGCACGGCGGCCCCGGCCGAGCGGGTGGCGGCGAGGAGCTCGGCGGCATCCGCGCGGTGCTGCACCACATGCAGCGCACGGCTGTGCAGGGCTCCCCCGAGATGATGACGGCCCTCACGGGCGTCTGGCATCAGGGTTCGATCGCGCGTCCGTACCAGGAGAGCGGAGCGGTGCACCCGTTCCGCAAGTCGCTGGCCGAACTGCACATCGGCGATCAGGTCGCCAGCGGTTCCCGCACCGTCACACTCGACGACATCGAGACGTTCGCGGCGTTCACCGGCGACACGTTCTACGCGCACATGGATGAGACATCGGCCGCCGCGAACCCGTTCTTCCCCGGACGCGTCGCGCACGGGTACCTGCTGGTCTCCTGGGCCGCCGGTCTATTCGTGGACCCGGCGCCCGGTCCGGTGCTGGCGAACTCGGGACTCGAGAACCTGCGCTTCCTGACGCCGGTCTCCCCCGGCGACGAGATCCGCGTCGAGCTGACGGCGAAGCAGATCACCCCGCGCGAGACCGACGAATACGGCGAGGTGCGGTGGGATGCCGTGCTCAAGAACCAGAACGACGACATCGTCGCGACGTATGACGTCCTCACGCTCGTCGCGAAGGAGCAGGCGGCGGCGTAGGCCCGATCGCGCGGCGTCGGCGTCCGGTCAGAGAGCCGTGACGTCGGCGCCGGGCTCGTCGCGTCGGCGCAGACCGTCGAGGGCGATGGCGACGACGTCGTCGGCGAGCCGGTCGGCGCCCTCGCGTCCGCCCGGTCGATACCACTCGACGATCGAGTTGATCATGCCGAACGCGAGGCGCGCCACGACGGCGGCGTCGATGTCGGCACGCAGCGCCCCTTCGGCCTGCGCCTCGGAGACGAGCGCGGTGATCCGGCGGTCGAAGTCTCGACGGCGGATCAGGGCGCGACGCTCGACCTCGGTGTTCCCCCGCACGCGGAGCAGCAGGGTCACCGCGGGCAGCTGATCGACGAGCACGTGGACGGCGCCGCGAAGGACATGCTCCAGCCGATCGGCCGCACTCCCCCGGCCGGTCTCGCCGGACACGGGCAGCGGATCCTCGACCACGGCCTCGAGACCGCTCAGCGCCGCATCGAGGGCGAGGTCGAGCATCTCGTCCTTCGAGGCGAAGTGGTGGTAGATCGCCGACTTCGACAGCCCGAGGCGCTCGGCCAGCATGCCGATCGACGTGGCGTCGTATCCGTGCTCGTTGAAGGCCGCGACGGCGACGGCGAGGATGCCCTGCTGGTCGTAACCGGGGCGACCTCGTCGCGTGCTCTGCATCTCGGACATCACTCCACAGTCTGGCAGGATCAGCGCAGGTCGTAGACCCGCTTGTACTTGCCCTCGCTCCGCGGCAGGGCACCCGGTTCCTCCAGCTGCACGGCGACCGTCGAGCCGACATGCACCTTGATCCGCTTCGCCAGCACCTCGGCGGCGCTCTGGCACGTCTCGACGGACAGCTCGGGGTGCCGCTCGATCCGCACGGTCAGGGAGTCCATCCGCCCGTCCCTCGACAGCTCGAGGATGAAGTGCGGGGTCAGCTGCTCGATGCCGAGCACGAGCTCCTCGATCTGGGTCGGGAACAGGTTCACCCCGCGCAGGATGATCATGTCGTCGTTGCGACCGGTGATCTTCTCCATCCGCCGCATGCCCGGGCGCGCGGTCCCCGGCAGCAGGCGGGTGAGATCGCGCGTGCGGTACCGGATGACCGGGAACGCCTCCTTGGTGAGCGACGTGAACACGAGTTCGCCGAGGTCGCCGTCGGGCAGGGCGGCGAGGGTCTCGCCGTCGATGACCTCGGGCAGGAAGTGGTCCTCCCAGACGTGCGGACCATCCTTGGTCTCGAGGCACTCGTTGCCGACCCCCGGCCCCATGACCTCGCTGAGGCCGTAGATGTCGAGCGCGTCGATGTCGAGGCGCTGCTCGAGCTCGTGCCGCATCTCATTCGTCCACGGCTCGGCGCCGAGCACCGCGACCTTCAGTGATGTGGAGCGCGGGTCGATGCCCTGTGCGACCATCGCGTCGGCGATCGTGAGCAGGTAGCTGGGCGTGCAGAGGATCGCGTCGGGTTCGAAGTCGCAGATGAGCTGCACCTGCCGCGCGGTCTGGCCGCCCGACATCGGGATGACGGTGGCTCCGAGCGCCTCGATGCCCGCATGGGCGCCGAGACCGCCGGTGAACAGGCCATACCCGTAGGCGTTGTGCACCTTCATGCCCGCGCGGATGCCGCTGGCCCGCAGCGACCGTGCGACGAGCGAGCCCCACCGGTCGAGGTCGCCCTTGGTGTAGCCGACGACGGTCGGGCGCCCGGTCGTGCCGCTGGAGGCATGGATGCGCGCGACGTCGGCCATCGGCACCGCGAACATGCCGAACGGATAGGTCTCGCGCAGGTCGGCCTTGGTGGTGAACGGAAGCCTCTCCACGTCGGCAAGGGTGCGGATGTCATCGGGATGCACTCCGGCGTCGTCGAACTTGCGCGTGTAGAGCGGCACGTTCGCGTAGGCGTGGCGCACGGTCTGCTGCAGGCGCTCCAGCTGCAGCTGCTCGATCTCCGCCCGGGTCATCCGCTCTTCCGGGTCGAGTTCGGAGGGAGCGGGAGGGCGGACGCGCGAAGGCGTTGCGGTCGTCATCGACACGGGAGTCTCCATCATCGTCACGGTGCGATCAGAACGTCTGGCTGGTGGTGCGGGAGCGGCCGCGGAACTCGGCGACGGGCTCGCCCTGTTCGTCGGTCACGGTCACGTCGTAGATGCCGGAGCGACCGGAGCGGGAGCGCCGCAGCGCGGTGGCCCTCAGCGTCTGGCCGGAGACGGTCGGCTTGAGGAACGAGATGTCGGCGCCGGCGGCGACGGTGACGCGGTCGTCTTCGTTGCAGGCGATGGCGAAGGCCGTGTCGGCGAGGGCGAACACGAAGCCGCCGTGCGTGATGTGGAAGCCGTTGGTCATGTCGTCGCGCACGAGCATCGACACCACCGCATGGCCGGGATCGTCGCGCTCGACGACGAGACCCATCGAGGCCGCGGCGCGATCGCGCTCCATCATGGCGCGGTTCGGGCGCACGGCATCCGCCGCCTGCGTCGTCGCTTCTGTCATCGTCGACCTCCTCGTCGCGGGGATGCCGCCGCAGCGGCATCCGACCCGCCCATACTAACTGAACGATCGGTTAGTAAAGAAGTCCTGTCGACGAATCGATCACCGCGTCCTGGATCGCACGCCTCTCGTCACGTCAGCGAGAGGCGATCGCGGCCATCGTCTCGGCTGCCGCGGTCCGCGCGTCGGCGGCCGTCCCCGAAGCGAGCACGGCGGCGGCCGCGCGTCGGCAGGTCTCCTCGTCGACGTCCGCGAGCGCAGCCGCGACCCGGCCAAGAGACCGCGACGTCATCGACAGCGACGTGACGCCGAGCCCGACGAGCACCGGCGCGAGGGTCGGGTCGCCCCCGGCCTCGCCGCAGACACCCACCGGCTTCCCCGCCGCACGACCAGCCCCGCCGACAGCCCCGATCAGACGCAGCACCGCCGGCTGCCACGGATCGTTCAGGTCGCCGAGCTCACTGACCAGCCGGTCCGCCGCCAGCGTGTACTGGGCGAGGTCGTTCGTGCCGAGGCTGACGAAGTCGACGACCTCGAACAGCTCCGGGGCGAGGAGTGCGGCCGACGGCGTCTCGATCATGATCCCGACACGCTCGAGGCCGGCGGCACGGCAGCGTTCCGCGAAGTCGCGCGCCTCCTCGACGGTCGACACCATCGGCGCCATGACCTCCACCTGCGCCTGCTCCGCTCTCGCTGCGCGCGCGAGTGCCCGCAGCTGGTCGTCGAGAAGCTGCGGCGACCGGCGGGCGATGCGGAGTCCGCGCACACCGAGCGCGGGGTTGTCCTCGTGATCGGCGTTGGCGAACGGCAGCGGCTTGTCACTGCCGGCGTCGAGCGTGCGGACGACGACCTTCCGTCCGGGGAACGCGGCGAGCACGCCGCGGTAGGCCGCGACCTGCTCGTCGATGCTCGGAGCATCCGCCCTGTCGAGGAAGCAGAACTCGGTGCGGAAGAGCCCGACCCCCTCGGCGCGCGCGGTGGCGGCCGTCGCCGCATCAGCCGCCCCGCCGACATTCGCCCGCAGGGGCACCCGGTGACCGTCCGCGAGCGATCCGGTGCCGTCGAACGGGACCACGATCGCCGCGGCCCTCGCCGCGACCACGCGCTCCTCCGGCGGATCGACCTCGACCGTGCCATGGTCGCCGTCGACGAGGAGCATCGCGCCGTCGGCCACTCCCGTCACGCCGGTGACGCCCACGACCGCGGGTAGACCGAGCGACCGCGCGATGATCGCGGTGTGCGACGTCGGCCCGCCCTGTTCGGTCACGAGACCCACGCACCGACCGCCCTCCAGCGACGCCGTATCGGCGGGGGCGAGATCCGCCGCGACGAGAACGAACGGCTCGTCGCGCTCGGGCACGCCGGGCATGTCGACCTCGAGGATCTCGGCGATGATCCGGTCGCGCACGTCGCGGATGTCGGCGACGCGCTCGGCCATGCGTCCGCCGAGCGCCGCGAGACCCTTCTCGTGGACGGCGGCGGCCTCCCACACTGCTCGGGCGGCGCTGCGTCCCTTCGCCTGCACGAGAGCCGTGGCGTCGGCGACGAGCTCCGGGTCGGAGGCGAGCAGGCGCGACGCATCGAGGATCGCTCTCGCCTCGCCCGTGGCCTGTGCGGTGCGGGAACGCAGCTGATCCGCCACGGCCACCGCCGCCCACTCGATGGCGGAGACCTCGTCGAGGCGGTCCGCGGGAGCGATGACCGCAGCCGCATCCGGCTCCGGGAGCGGCGGTGCGAGATGCACGACCGGTGCGGCGACCTTTCCGGCACTCACGCCGCGCCCGCGGAGCACGGTTCCGGAGCCGACAAGGACGGGTGCGGGAGCGGGCGGCTCCTCGACAGGTGCGGGCGCGGACTCCGGCACCGCGGCATCCGTCCCCTCGCCGAATCCGTCGTCGAACAGCGCGGCGACCCGGTCCAGCACGCCCTCGGCGTCGGCGCCGTGCGCGGAGAGCTCCAGCTCGTCGCCGTGGCGCGCGCCGAGGATCAGCAGGCGGGAGAGGCTCGCGGCCGCGGCGTCAGGGCCGTCGGGCAGGCGCCGCAGGCGCAGATCCGATCCCGCCGATGCCTTGGCGATCAGCGCCGCGGGGCGGGCATGGATGCCGAGCGGATTGCGTACTCGCACGCGACGGGTCAGGACATCGCCGTCGGCCGACGCGCTGTCGTCTGTTTCGGGCTCCTCGGTGGCCTGCTGCGGGGTGGCGGTCGGTTCCGGCTCGTGCTCCTCCAGCTGACCCGTCTTCGCTCCGAGCGCCGCACCGGCCTCCGCCGCCACGTCGTCGAGCGACCCGCCGGCGGCCGCCGAGACGACCGCCGCGAGCAGCCCCTCGACGAAGGGTGCCGGCGCCAGACGCACGGGCACGTCGCTCGCACGCAGCTCGAGCGCGAGTTCTGCGCTGAGCACCGCGGATCCGAGATCCATCAGCACCAGCACGCCGTCGCAATCCGCCGAGAGCTCGTCGATCGCGCTCGCGACGGCGACGGCATCCGTCCCGAGGATCGGCGTGCCGTCCGGATCCGTCCCGGCTCCCGCGGCGACCTGCACGCGTACTCCCCCGCCCGGCACCATCTGCAGGGCAAGCTCGAGCGCCGCCTCCCCGAGTCGTGCGCTGTGGGAGACGGCGACGATCCCGATCATCAGGAGCTGCCGGAGATCGCGGCGGCGAGCGTGTCGAACAGGATCGCGGTGGATGCCGCGCCGGGGTCGAGATGCCCCGCGCTGCGCTCCCCGAGGTAGCTCGCCCGACCCTTGCGGGCCACGAGCGGCTCGGTCGCGTCCCGCCCGGCGGCCGCGGCGTCAGCGGCCTTCCGTGTCGCGGCCGCCAGGTCGGCTCCTTCCGCGATCGCCGCGTCGAGCGCGTCGACGGCCGGCGCCATCGCGTCGTACATCGTCTTGTCGCCGGCTTCGGCCTTGCCCCGGGCGACGATGCCCTCGAGCCCCGCACGCAGCGCGGCCGCGAGACCGGCGGCATCGACCTCCGACACCGCTCCGGTCGTCATCCCCATCCGGAGGAAGAACGTGCCGTAGAGCGGACCGCTGGCGCCGCCGACCGAGCTGACGAGAGTCATGCCGACCGACTTGAGCAGCTCGTCGGCGGTCGCGGGGGCGCCGGCCCCGAGCTTGTCGTGGACGGCGGCCATGCCGCGCGCCATGTTGGCGCCGTGGTCCGCGTCGCCGATCGCGGAGTCGAGCTCGGTGAGCCAATCGCGCTTCTGGGTCACCGCATCGCCGAATCGCGTGATCCAGTCGACGAGGGTGTCGGTTCCGATGGTGTCAGTCATGCATTCCGTCCTTCACAGGGTCGAGATCAAGGGGTCAGGCGCCCCAGCGCAGGCCGGGAGTGTTGACCGGGGCGTCCCAGAGACGCAGCAGCTCGTCGTCGACCTTGAGCACGGTGACCGAGCAGCCGGCCATGTCGAGCGAGGTGATGTAGTTGCCGACGAGGTTGCGCACGATCTGCACCCCCGCCTTCTCGAGCAGGGCCGCCACCTCGGCATACATCAGGTACAGCTCGATCTGCGGCGTCGCGCCCATGCCGTTGACCATGACGATCGCGGGTCCGGCGAAGTCGAGGTCCGCGAGGATCGGCTCGACGAGCTGGCGCGCGATGTCGGATGCCGGAGCCAGCGGCTCGCGGTGCCGGCCGGGCTCTCCGTGGATGCCGATGCCGATCTCCATCTGGTCGTCCGGCAGGTCGAAGGTCGGCTTTCCCGCGGCGGGAACCGTGCAGCTCGTGAGCGCCATGCCCATCGAACGGCCCTGGCCGTTGATCCGCTTCGCGAGTTCGACCACCGAGGCGAGGTCCTGCCCCTCTTCCGCCGCCGCGCCGACGAGCTTCTCGAGCAGCACGGTGAGTCCGACGCCACGACGCCCTGCCGTGTAGAGCGAGTCCTGCACCGCGACATCGTCATCGACGACGACGGTGCCGACTTCGATGCCCTCCATCGAGGCGAGTTCGGCCGCCATCTCGAAGTTCAAGACGTCGCCGGTGTAGTTCTTCACGATGTGGAGCACGCCGGCACCGCGATCGACAGCCTTCGTCGCGGCCTGCACGCGGTCGGGCGTGGGAGAGGTGAAGACCTCGCCCGCGACCGCGGCGTCGAGCATCCCCGGTCCGACGAACCCGCCGTGCAGCGGCTCGTGCCCAGACCCGCCACCGGAGACCACCGCGACCTTGCCCTGCTCCTTGGGAGTGGCGCGGGTGATGACGTGCGTCTCGAGGTCGACCGACAGCTCCGGATGAGCGAGCGCGACGCCCTTCAGGGATTCGACGAGAACGTCCTCAGGGGCGTTGATGAGCTTTTTCATCGTGCGATCTCCTTTGATCTCTTGGGGGTGTCCCGCGACTTCTTTCGCAAAAATCCGAAAGCAATTCGTTAATGTCGAATATGCTCGGACGCGGTCGGGTTGTCAAGATCAATCCGGAAGACCTGCACGACGACCCGGTTCGACGACGTTCCGGAAGGAGGGATGCCCCGTGATCCAGGCGATCGACCGTGCGGCGAAGATCCTCGAGCTGCTCCAGGGCGCCCGCCATCTGGGCATCACCGACCTGGCCGCTGCCCTGAGCCTCCCGCCGTCCACGGTGCACGGCATCGTGAAGTCGCTGCGCTCGCACGGGCTGGTCGCCAAGGAGCGCGGCGGGCAGCGCTACATGCTGGGTCCGACCCTCCTGCGGCTCAGCAATGTCTACCTCGACACGCTCGACGTGCGTGCCCGGGCGATGCGCTGGACCCAGGAGCTCGCCCGCCGCACCAACCTCTCGGTGCGGCTCGGCGCCCCGCACTTCACGGATGTGCTCGTCATCCACCACAACCTGCGCCCCGACGACAGTCAGCAGATGCTGGAGACGGGTGTCGCGATTCCGGCGCACGCGTCGGCGATGGGCAAGGTGCTGCTCGCGTACGACCTCGGCTTCCAGCGGAGCGTGTTCGAGCAGCCGCTGCGCAGTCTCACCGGCGACACGGTCACCGACATCGCGCGGCTCACGCTCGAGCTGCCCACGATCGCGGAGCGCGGCAACGCGGCCGAGATCGACGAGGCCGTGCTGGGCGAATCGTCGATCGCCGCACCGATCGCGGATGCCTCCAACGACATCGTCGCCGCGGTCGCCGTCGTGATGCCGACGTCGCAGACTCCCGCATCGGATGCCTTCCTCAACGATCTCCGCGAGACCGCGCGCAACATCTCGCGCGAGCTCGGGGCGACCTCCTGGCCGCCGCGCATCGCCCCGGCCGAGGACTAGCCCCGCATCGCGAGCACGAGAGGGAGCACATCGGTCGCACCCGCCTGACGGAGAGCGCGTGCGGCGATCGTCATGGTCCAGCGACTGTCGACCAGATCGTCGACGAGCAGCACCGGACCGGTCGGCACGTCGAGGTGCTCCGCGCTGAGACGGTCCCAGAGTCCTGCGAGGCGGAACACGCTGTTGCCGCCCGACTGCCCGGACGGTCCTCCTCCGACGGGTTCGAGCGCGCCGAGGTACGGCAGGCGCCCGACCTCGGCGATGCCCCGGGCGAGGGAATCGACCAGCGCCGGTCGCGATCGCGACGGCATGGCGATGACGGCCACCGGCCGCTCGGCCCATCCCCACCCGGCGAGCACCCGGACGCACGCCTGAAGCAGCTGAGGCGTGACCGCGGCATCGGCTGCACCCGACGCGAACAGCTGGCGCAGCGTGTTCCCCCAGCCCAGGTCGGTGAGGCGCGCGAGGGCCCGACCCTCGCTCGCCTGCTCGTCGGCGGCGATCCTTCCCTTGACGGGCACGTTCAGACGATCGGCGCCGGTCGGCCAGGCACGACGCGGCTCGATCGGGACCCCCACCCTGTCGAGTGACTCGGCCGCCTGCGTGCTCGCCCCTGCCCCGATCTCCTTCGGGAACCAGACACCCGCGCAGTTGTCGCACCGGCCGCACGGCGCTGCCGTGTCGTCGTCGAGAGAACGCTGCAGGAACTCCATGCGGCATCCGTCGGTCTGCTCGTACTCGATCATGTGCTGCTGTTCGGCGACCCGCTCGGCGGCGATGCGCTCGTAGCGCTCGGCGTCGTAGGTCCACGGCTCGCCGGTCGCGACCCACCCGCCTTGCACGCGTCGTACGGCGCCGTCGACGTCGAGCACCTTCAGCAGCAGCTCGAGCGGCGTGCGGCGGATGTCGACCATCGCCTCGAGCGCCGGTGTCGAGATCGGCGCATCGCCGAGGGCGCCGATCACCCGTTCCGCGCGCTCGCGGTCGGGCATCGACGCGGTCGCGAAGTAGTGCCAGATATCGCGGTCCTCGACGCCGGGCAGCAGCAGCACGTCGGCGCTCTCGCTGGCACGACCCGCACGGCCGACCTGCTGGTAGTACGCGACCGGTGACGAGGGAGCGCCGAGATGCAGCACGAATCCCAGGTCGGGCTTGTCGAATCCCATGCCGAGGGCGCTGGTCGCGACGAGCGCCTTGACCTCGTTGCGCTTGAGCATCCCTTCGGACTCCTCACGCTCCTCGGTGTCGGTCTGCCCGGTGTATGCCCGCACATCGTGGCCGTGATCGCGCAGCAGCCGAGCCGTGTCGACGGCAGCGGCGACGGTGAGCGTGTAGATGATCCCGGACCCGGGAAGATCGTTCAGATGGCTCAGCAGCCAGGCCAGCCGGCTCGCCGAATCGCGCAGCCGCAGCACGCCGAGGCGCAGCGAGGTGCGCGCGAGCGGACCGCGGATCGTGAGCACGGGCGCGGTGCTCTCGCCCGATCCTCCGGTCAGGCTGTCCAGCTGTTCGGCGACATCGGCCACCACGCGGCTGTTCGCGGTGGCGGTGGTCGCGAGCACCGGGACATCCGCCGGCATCTGGGCGATGAGGTCGCGCAGGCGTCGGTAGTCGGGACGGAAGTCGTGCCCCCAGTCGCTGATGCAGTGCGCCTCGTCGACCACCAGCATGCCGATGCGACGGACGAGCGCGGGCAGCTGCTGTTCGCGGAACGCCGGATTGTTGAGCCGTTCGGGCGACACCAGCAGCACGTCGACCTCGTCGCGATCGAGCTGCGCGAGCACGTCGGTCCATTCGTGCGCGTTCGTGGAGTTGATCGCGACCGCCCGCACTCCGGCACGCTCGGCAGCGGCGATCTGGTCGCGCATGAGCGCCAGGAGGGGCGACACGAGCACCGTCGGCCCCGCGCCCTGCCGTCTCAGCAGCAGCGTCGCGACGAAGTACACCGCCGATTTCCCCCAACCGGTGCGCTGCACGACGAGCGCGCGGCGACGCCCCTCGACCAGCGCCTCGATCGCCTCGTACTGCCCGTCGTGGAAGTCGGCGTCTGGACGGCCGACGAGCTCGCGGAGCGCGGCGAGCGCGGCCTCGCGGGTGTCGGCGGGAGCGAGGGAGGTCATGCCCCCACTCTGCCTCACGCCACCGACACCTCGGGGTCGTCATCCACAGGCCCGCCCGCCCCGGCATCCGGCCTCTGCTGTGCATCCAGTCCCGGCATCCGACCTTCGACTCGGTATCTGCCGGGGCCCTCAGGCCCCGACTTGTCGGATGAAAGGACAGATGCAGGTTCAAAACACCTTTCCGGACCTGCATATGTACTTCCGACCTGCATTGTGTCGGGCCGCCTCACCTCGCTTCGCCCCCGGCATCCGACATCCGGCCTCCGGCCCCGGCGGGCACAGATGTCGGCCTTCCGCACGGATGTCGGGCAGAAACGGCGATTCCGCCCGACATCCGCACCCGCATCCGACAGGTGCGCCCGCATCCTCCCGACGGACCCCCGACGAGCAGACCGATCCGCACCCCCGAATCCCGCATAGCGTAGGAGCATGATCACCCGTGAACTGGCCGTCGCCCTGCGGGATGCCGGCATCGGCTGGCACCCGGCGGAGGGCGACCGCTTCCAGCTCGATCTCCCCGATGACGTCGAGCTCGAAGCCGAGGCCGATGTCTTCACCGTCAGCGGCATGACGATCGAGGCGCGCCAGACGCCGAGCGGGACCGACCTGGCGTTCAACGGCACGACCGAGTGGGCGCTCGATGCCGTCACGCTGGCAGACGCCGTGTGGCTCCCGCGCGAGGATCAGCTGCGCGAGCTGCTGCGGGGCACATTCCGCTCCCTGATGCGGCTGGAGGACACGTTCCGCGTCGAGATCGAGATCGCCGGCGAGGCTCTCTCTTTCGAGCATCCGGAGCCTGCCGAGGCCTACGGCCGCGCCCTGCTGGAGCTCATCTCCCGCTCGCACTGAGGGGCGTCTTGAAGACCGTGGCACTTCTGTGTCAGAATAACCTAACGATCGGTCAGTAAAGATGCTGAATGAGGAGCGACGATGACCAGCCCCGCAGACCTCTCCCTCGTCACGAGTGAGATCTCGGACGAGGAGCGCGTGTTCGACGAGCTCATCGCGAACGAGCAGCGCATCGAACCCCGCGACTGGATGCCGGATGCGTATCGCAAGACGCTCATCCGCCAGATCTCCCAGCACGCCCACTCCGAGATCATCGGGATGCAGCCCGAAGGCAACTGGATCACGCGGGCGCCGAGCCTCAAGCGCAAGGCGATCCTGATGGCCAAGGTGCAGGACGAGGCCGGCCACGGGCTCTACCTCTACTCGGCCGCGCAGACCCTCGGCATCACCCGCGACGAGATGATGGACCAGCTCATCAGCGGCAAGGCCAAGTACTCGTCGATCTTCAACTACCCCACCCCGACCTGGGCCGACATGGGCGCGATCGGCTGGCTGGTCGACGGCGCGGCCATCGTGAACCAGGTGCCGCTCTGCCGCGCATCGTACGGACCCTACGGCCGCGCGATGGTGCGGGTCTGCAAGGAGGAGTCGTTCCATCAGCGGCAGGGCTTCGAGATCCTGCTCAGCCTGATGCAGGGCTCCGAGGAACAGCGCCAGATGGCGCAGGATGCCGTGAACCGCTGGTACTGGCCGAGCCTGGCGATGTTCGGGCCGCCGGATGAGCAGTCCCCGAACTCCGCGCAGTCGATGAAGTGGAAGATCAAGCGCTTCTCGAACGACGACCTGCGTCAGCGCTTCGTCGGGATGCTGGTGCCCCAGGCCGAGATCCTCGGCGTCACGCTGCCCGACCCCGACCTGCGCTTCGACGAGGAGACCGGCCAGTACGTGATCGGCGAGATCGACTGGGACGAGTTCTTCGAGGTGCTGCGCGGCAACGGCCCCTGCAACGCCGAGCGTCTCGAGCGCCGCCGCACCGCCCACGAAGAGGGCGCCTGGGTGCGCGAGGCCGCGGCGGAGTACGCGCGCAAGCAGTCCCTTCGTCGGGCTCAGGAACCGGTCGGAGGAGTGGCCTGATGGCGACCCCCGGCGCCGACGAGCGCGAGCCCTGGCCGCTGTGGGAGGTCTTCGTCCGCGCGAACCGCGGCCTGAGCCACGTGCATGTCGGCTCCCTCCACGCTCCGGATGCCGAGATGGCGATCCGCAACGCCCGTGACCTCTACACGCGTCGCGGCGAAGGCGTGTCGATCTGGGCCGTACCGGCCGACGCGATCACGACCAGCGACCCCGACGCGAAGGGCGCGTACTTCGAGAGCCCCGCGGGCAAGAACTACCGGCACGCCGTGTACTACACGGCGTCCGAGGGGGTGCCGCACCTGTGACCACGGCCCACGACGATGTGCATGGCGATGTGTCCGTCGATGCTCTGCAGCTGAGCGATGAGCTCTCCGGGACCGGAGCGACGGCCGCATCCGCCGACGTCGCCGAGTACGCGATGCGCCTCGGCGACGATGCGCTGATCCTCTCGCAGCAGCTCGGCGAATGGATCGCCAACGCCCCCGAACTCGAGGAGGACGTCGCGCTCGGCAACATCGCGCTCGACCTGCTCGGCCACGCCCGCTCCTTCCTCCACTACGCCGGCTCCTATGACGGCCGCAGCGAAGACGACCTCGCGTACTTCCGCGACGAGCCCGAGTTCCGCTGCGCGTGGATCGTGCAGCAGCCGAACGGCGACTTCGCCCAGACCATCGCCCGGCAGTTCGTGGTGTCGACGTACATGTTCGAGCTGTACTCGGCCCTGCGGGCGAGTTCCGACGAGACCTTCGCCGCGATCGCGGAGAAGTCCCTGAAAGAGGTCGACTACCACCGCGATCACGCCGTGCAGTGGATGCTGCGCCTCGCCGGCGGCACGGACGAATCACGAGCCCGGATCATCCGTGCGACCCGCGACGTCTGGCCCTATGTGGACGAGCTGTTCCGCGACGACGAGCTGATCGAGCGGCTGGGCGACATCGCCGCGCGGCCGTCGAGCCTGCGCGACGGATTCGACGGCGTCGTCGACACCGTGTTCGCCGAGGCCGAGCTCTCCGTCCCGACGGTCGCCGCCTCGTCGGCAGGTGGTCGGCGCGGCGCGCATGCCACCCCTCTCGGGCACATCCTCGCCGAGATGCAGGTGCTCGCCCGCCGGCATCCGGGGGCATCATGGTGACCCTCACTCCGACGCAGGCGGCCTGGCGGATCGCTGCGTCCGTCCCCGACCCCGAAGTTCCCGTCCTCACGATCGAAGACCTCGGCGTGCTGCGCGCCGTCGAGGCCGACGGCGACCGCGTGCGCGTCGACATCACCCCGACGTACAGCGGATGCCCGGCGATGGACACGATCCGCGACGACGTCATCATGTCGCTGACCGCGGCCGGCTTCGCCGACGTCGACGTGCGTCTGGTCCTCTCCCCCGCCTGGACGACCGACTGGATGACGGATGCCGGGAAGCAGAAGCTCGAGGCCTACGGCATCGCGCCGCCCTCCGGCCGCGCCGCCGTGTCGTCGGGCCCGATCCGGCTGTCCCTGAGCGTGCGCTGCCCGCGCTGCGGCTCGCTCGACACCCGCGAGGTCTCGCGGTTCGGCTCGACCTCCTGCAAGTCCCTGTTCGAGTGCCGCGCGTGCCTCGAGCCCTTCGACCACTTCAAGGTGCACTGATGCCGCTGTTCTCCTCGACGCGGGCCGGCGCCCCGGCATCCGTCCCCCCACGTCGGGCGAGCGGCGAGCGCACGCGTGCCCGATTCCACACCCTCACCGTCGAGGACGTCCGTCCGCTGACCGACGATGCGGTCGAGGTGACGTTCACCGTGCCGGCCGAACTGGCCGACGACTACGACCACCTGCCCGGCCAGTACGTGGCGCTGCGCACGACACTGGAGGGCACCGAGGTGCGTCGGTCGTATTCGCTGTGCCGGGCTCCCGAGCACCGCACGGACGGCTCGCCCACGCGGCTCAGCGTCGCGGTGAAACGCGACGAGGGCGGCCTGTTCTCGACGTGGGCGCAGACCGGACTCCACCCCGGATTCGAGATCGACGTGATGAGTCCGCAGGGCACGTTCACCTCCGGCCTCGATGATCTCGACGACCGTCACGTGGTCGGTATCGCCGCCGGATCCGGCATCACGCCGTTGATGGCTCTCGCCCACACCGTGCTGACGCGATCAGCCACCTCGCGTTTCACCCTGCTCTACACGAACCGGTCGACGCTCGACGTGATGTTCCTCGAGGACCTCGCCGATCTCAAGGACCGCTACCCGACCCGGGTGACCCTGCATCATGTGCTGTCTCGCGAGCAGCGCACGGCGCCGGTGCTCTCCGGCCGGATCGACGAGGAGAAGCTGCGCACGATCTTCGGCTCGCTCATTGATCCTGCCGACGTCGACGAGTGGTTCCTCTGCGGACCGCTCGCACTCGTCGATCTGTGTCGCGAGGTTCTCGCCGATGTCGGCGTCGCACGAGAGCACATCCGTTTCGAGCTGTTCACGACGGGTGACGAGCCGCTCCGCACCGCACGACCGGTCGAGGTGCGCGCGGGTGAGAAGACGTTCCGCATCGAGGTCAATCTCGACGGCGTCTCGTCGACGGTGGAGAGCCCGGTCGACGCGCACGAATCCGTGTTGAACGCGGCGCTGCGCGTGCGTCCGGATGCGCCGTTCGCCTGCGCAGGCGGCGTCTGCGGCACCTGCCGCGCCCGTGTGATCGAGGGCAGCGTGAGCATGACCGAGAACTACGCACTGGAGCCGGACGAGCTCGAACGCGGATACGTGCTCACCTGCCAGTCCCACCCCACCAGCGACCGCGTGGTCGTCGACTACGACGTGTGACCGGAGTGCGCATGATCGATCTCACCATCGCCGATGACGTCGCCACGATCGTCCTGAACGCCCCGGCCAAGCTGAACGCTCTCGACGAGCAGGCGCTGCACGGGCTGGATGCCACTTACGCCGAGGCCGAGGCCGCCGGGGTCCGCGCCCTCGTGCTCCGCGGTGAGGGCCGGGCGTTCTGCGCCGGACGCGACATCTCGGGCGTCGACCCGCGCGACGACGACGTCATGGGCTACCTCGGCGGGCTCGTGACGCCGTTGCTGCAGCGGATGTCGCACTTTCCCGCACCGACGTTCGCGGTCGCGCACGGCGCCTGCCTGGGCGTCGGGCTCGGCCTTCTGATCGCGACGGATGTCGTCTACGTCGCGGAGTCCGCGAAGATCGGCTCGCCGTTCGCGGCGCTCGGGGCGACGCTCGACTCCGGCGGTCACGCGCTCTTCCTGGAGCGCCTCGGCGCCCACAAGACCCTCGACCTCATCTACACCGGGCGTCTGATGAGTGGCGCCGAAGCCGTGGCATCCGGACTGTTCTCGCGGGTCTTCCCCGACGACGACGTGGTCTCCGCGACGACGGATGCCGCGGCCACGGCTGCGCGAGGCGCGACTGCCGCCTTCCTCGCCAGCAAGGAGCTCGTGGCACGGATCCGCGACGAGCGCCTGTCGCTGTGGGACTCGGTCGACATCGAGAACGCCGCGCAGGCCGCGCTCTGCGACACCGACGACTACCGCGAAGGCTTCGCCGCGTTCCAGGAGAAGCGGAAGCCGGAGTTCCGCGGGCGCTGAGCTCGGCGGTGTGCATGTCGGAGGCCGGTGCGAGAATGCGGGGATGAAGCTCTCCGACCTCGTCTCCACCACCGAAGAGGTCGCCGCCACCTCGTCGCGCCTGGCCAAGATCGACGCTCTCGCGCGACTGCTGGCCACGGCAGAGCCGGATGAGATCGCACCGCTCGTCGGGTTGCTTCTCGCGTCGCCGCGTCAGGGCAAGCTCGGCGTCGGATGGCGAGGGATCGCGGCACTGGAGGTCTCGCACGCCGACAGCTCGAGTCTGACCATCGCCGACGTGGACGAATCGCTGGATGCTCTCGCCGCAGCATCCGGCAGCGGGTCCGCCGCCACGCGCACGGGCGCACTCGGCACCCTCGCCTCACGAGCGACGGCCGCCGAGTGGGACTTCCTGACCCGCGCCATGCTGGGTGAGCTGCGCACTGGGGCACTCGGCGGGGTGCTGCTCGACGCGATCGCGAAGGCGTCGGACCGCGCTGCTGCGACCGTGCGGAGGGCCGCCATGCTCTCCGGCGACCTCGGCGAGACCGCACTCGTCGCCCTCACCGGCACCGCTGAAGATCTCGACGCGGTCGGCCTGCAGGTCGGGCGTCCCGTGCTGCCGATGCTCGCCGCCACCGCCGCGACCCCGACGGCGGCACTCGAGATCACCGGCGAGGCCTCGGTCGAGTTCAAGCTCGACGGCGCGCGTATCCAGGTGCATCGGCACGGCGACGAGGTCGGCGTCTACACGCGCAGCCTCGCCGACATCACGCATCGCGTGCCCGAGATCGTCGAGATCGTCCGGTCGCTGCCGGCGCACGACCTCATCCTCGACGGCGAGACCCTGTCGCTCGACGAAGACGGCGGGCCCCGTCCGTTCCAGGAGACCATGTCGCGCTTCGGCGCCGACGTCGCTCGCGAACTGCTGCTGCGGCCCTGGTTCTTCGACGTCCTGCACGTCGACGGGCGCGATCTGCTCGACGAGCCGCTGTCCGTGCGTCTCGCCGAGCTCGAACGCGTGGCCGGCGAGTGGCGGATGCCGGGCATCGTGACGGCTGATCCGGATGCCGCCGAGCAGCTGTCCCGCGAAGCCCTCGCCGCCGGGCACGAGGGTGTGGTCGTCAAGGCGATCGACGCGCCCTACGCCGCCGGCCGACGCGGCAAGTCCTGGGTCAAGGTGAAGCCCGTGCTGACATACGACCTCGTGGTCCTCGGCGCCGAGTGGGGTTCCGGGCGCCGTCAGGGCTGGCTGTCGAACCTGCACCTCGGAGCCCGCGACCCCGATGGCGAGTTCGGCGACCCTGGCGGCTTCGTGATGGTGGGCAAGACGTTCAAGGGGCTCACCGATGAGCTGCTGCGCTGGCAGACCGAGACCTTCCCCGAATACGAGACCCGGCGCACGCAGGGCACCGTGTTCCTCCGACCCGAGATCGTCGTCGAGATCGCCATCGACGGCGTGCAGCGCTCACCGCGCTACCCCGGCGGGATCGCGCTCCGGTTCGCCCGCGTGAAGGGCTACCGTCCCGACAAGGCCCCGGCCGAAGCGGACACGATCCAGACGCTGCGGGCGCTCCTGCGGGGGTGAGGCCGTTATCACGCATCCGCGATATCATCGAAGAATGCGACGGGGAGCTTTCTTGATCAAGACCGCCCGTGAGCGCACAGGGCTGACGCAGAGCGCTCTGGCGAACCGCTCGGGCATCCGCCAGAGCGTCATCAGCGAATACGAGAGTGGAAGACGCGAGCCATCGGTCGCTGCTCTCGACAGGCTCCTGGGTGCCGCAGGACTATCGCTGGCCCTCGCTGACGAGCCTGAGACTCTTCGCCGGGTGCGGCTCCGCGCTGCGGACCTTCGGGCGATGTTCGCCGAGCACGGCGCGACGAACATCGAAGTGTTCGGCAGCGTCGCCCGCGGCGACGATCATGAGAACAGCGACGTCGACCTCCTCGTCGACCTCGCCCCGACAGTCGGGATGTTCGATCTGCTCCGTATGCAATCCGCGGCCGAGGCACTACTCGAGCGTGCAGTCGACATCGTTCCGCGTGCCAGCCTCAAATCCGGTGTCGCGGACGAAGTTCAGCGAGAAGCGATTCCCCTATGAGCCGACGGACTCGTACACGGCTCGAAGACATCGCACTCGCCTGCGCGAAGATCTCGGGTTACGTCGAGCGCGCTGACAATGAGGACGAGATCGTGTTCGACGCGATTCGCATCCGCCTGCTGGAAATCGGCGAAGCCGTGAAAGACCTCCCGGCGTATATCCTCGACGCCGAACCCACGATCCCCTGGCGTGAGATCACCCGTATGCGCGACCAGCTCGCGCATCGCTACTTCGACACCGCGCACGCCGTCGTCACCGCGACCGCACGGAGCGATATCCCGCAGCTCGCGGCAGCCACCGCCCGTCTTCTTGACGGGCTGGACGGCGAGGACTGACGCGCCGTCGCGTCACGCCGAAGGCGGAAGTCCCAGGTCCTCTTCCCGCACGGTGCCCTGGAACGACCACGGGAAGTTGATCCAGAGGTCGGTGTCCTTCCAGGCGTAGTCGGGCTGGATGATCGTCGACGGCTTCGTGTAGATCGTCACGGACCGCACGTCGGCACCTTTGTCCTTCAGTAGCTCCACGGCGAGCGCGAGCGTGCGACCCGAGTCGGCGACGTCGTCCACGAGCAGCACGCGGCGACCGTCGAGGTACGCCATGTCGAGTTCGGGAGGCAGCACCTCCGGCGCATCGAGCACGGTGCCGATGCCCGTGTAGAACTCGACATTGATGGCGCCGCAGTTCTTCGCCCCGAGGCCGTACGCGATCGCGCCGGCCGGAAGCAGTCCGCCTCGGGCGATCGCCACGACGACTTCCGGTTCGAAACCGCTGGCGAGGATGCTGCGCGCCAGATCGCGTGTCGCAGATCCGAAGCCGTCCCAGGTGAGCGTCTCGCGCTCCGTCGATGTCGTCATCGCCTCATTCTCCCCCACCGTGTGATCCGTCCAGCGCGCTCAGTCGAGTCGCGTGACCTCGACCGAGACGAACAGCTCCGACGCGCTCGGTCCGGCATACACCCCGCGCAGCGGCGGGACATCGCCGTAGTCGCGGCCGTGCCCGACGTAGACGTGCGATTCCCCGACGTCGAGCAGGTTGGTCGGGTCGAACCCCCGCCATTCCCCGGAGTACCACTCCACCCACGCATGCGACTCGCCGATCACGGGTTGCCCGATCGGCGCGGTGGGGTCCGGATGCAGGTACCCCGACACGTACCGTGCGGGGATGCCCGCCTCGCGCAGCACGCCGAGCGCGACGTGGGCGATGTCCTGACACACGCCCGATCGCGCAGCCCAGGCCTCCCGTGCGGTCGAGTTCACCCCCGTCACGCCGCTCTGGTAGTCCATGGCTCCTCCGACGGCGCGGCAGATCTCGAAGGCGGTCTCGTCCACGTCCCGTCCCTCGGCTCTCGCCTGCAGGGCGAGCTCACGCATCTCATCGTCGGGCGCGGTCGCCGGGGTCTGCGCGAGGCATTCGGCGAGCGAGAGCGACGAGGGGATGCGTGCAGCCAGTTCTTCCCAGCCGATCAGGTCGACCGTATGCGACAGCGGGCGTACATCGACCACACTGGTCGCCGTGACCGAGAGCAGCTGATGCGGCGTGAGCACCTCGAACGTCGACACCCGGGTGTCCCAGTAGTCGGCGTACGAATGCTGCGTCGCCGTCGGCGAGATGTCCAGGGTCGCCTGCAGCACGAACTGACCATCGCGCGAGTGCGGCAGCATCCGCGCCTCGTTGTACGACGCGGTCGCCGGCTTCTCGTAGCGGAATCCGGTCCGGTGCACGATCCGCAGCCGGCTCACAGCGCCTCTCCGATCCACACCGGCATCGCGATCGACGGGAAGTAGCGCTCCCGGATCGCATCGCTCGCCACCGAGATCGCCACCTGCACCTCCTCCATGCTCTCCGACAGTCGATGCACGATGTCGGCGACGGGCCGGTACTCCAACTCCGACCGCATCCGGCCGAGCACCCGATGGGCCCGGTCCGGTGCGCCGAACGCCCCGGCCGGATCGATGCCGCGCAGACACTCCTCCGCCTGCAGGATGCTGGAGAGCACGGATCTCGGGAACAGCTTGTCCACGAGCAGGAACTCCACCGCAGATGCCGCCGTCGGCACCGCCCGATGGCCGCGCAGGTGTGCCTCGTACGCACCGCAGCTGCGCAGCAGGGTCGTCCAGCTCGGGCCACCGGCATCCGTCAGCGAGCGGGTCGCCAACAGGCGGGCCGTCATGTCGGCGCGTTCGATCGAGCGGCCGAGCACGAAGAACTGCCAGGCCTCGTCGCGGCTCGTCGACGAGTCGACGACGCCGAACGCGAGGGCGGACCTGTCGCGCACCCACCGGAAGAACGGGTGCGTCTTGTCGGAGGCGACCCACAGCGGCATCCGCGCGTTCGACTCGTTGAGGGTCTCCCAGAGGTCGGTCGAGATGATCTCCCGCGCGCGGCGCGCGTTCTCGCGGGCAGCGGCGATCGAATGGGCGATGGAGGCCGAATGGTCCCGGTCGAGCGCCAACAGGCGTACGACGTCGTCGCGGCCGACGATGCTCTCGCCGTCGGCCGTCGTGCCCATGACCGAGAGCAGGGCGCGGCACGCGGTGTCCTCCTCGACCCACGGATCCTCCAGGAGCAGCTGCAGGTGCACGTCGAGGATGCGGGCGGTCCCGTCGGCGCGTTCGACGTAGCGGCCGATCCAGAAGAGGGCCTCGGCGATGCGGCTCAGCATGTCGCACCTCCCTGCTGCTGCTGTTGCTGTTGCTGCTGGTGATGGCGGGTCTCGAGATCCTCGTCCTGCGGCGACGAGAGGAACGGAGGAGACGGCTCGTCCCGCGGCGACGACACGATCCCGATGGCGCCGGTGGCGATCGAGACCTCGTCGGAGGCAGGATCCGAGAGTCCGGCGAGCGTCGCCGTCGGACCGGTGAACAGGGAGGGGTCCAGCACCCAGGTGTCCTTCGACCCGCCGCCCTGACTGGAGTTGACGACCAGCTGCCCCTCCGGCAGCGCGACCCGCGTCAGCCCGCCGGGCAGCACCCAGATGTCCTCGCCGTCATTCACGGCGAACGGTCGGAGATCCACGTGTCGGGGGCGGAAGCCGTCTTCGACGAGCGTCGGGATCGTCGACAGCTGCACGACCGGCTGCGCGATCCAGCCGCGCGGATCGGCGAGCAGCTGCGTGCGCAGGGCGTCCAGCTCGGCACGGGACGCATCGGGTCCGACGACGAGCCCTTTGCCTCCGGAGCCGTCGACGGGCTTGACCACAAGCTCGTCCAGGCGGTCGAGCACCTCGGCGAGAGCATCCGGCTCCTCCAGGCGCCACGTGTCGACGTTGGGGAGGATCGGGTCCTCCCCCAGGTAGTAGCGGATGAGCTCGGGCACGTAGGTGTAGACGAGCTTGTCGTCGGCGACGCCGTTGCCGACGGCGTTCGCGAGCGTGACATTTCCGAGGCGGGCGGCGAGCATGAGACCGGGCGCTCCCAGCACCGAATCGGGCCGGAAGTGCTGCGGGTCCAGGAACTCGTCGTCGACCCGTCGGTAGATGACGTCCACGCGCGTGGGGCCCGCGGTGGTGTGCATCCACACCCGCCCGCCGGAGCAGAACAGGTCGCGCCCCTCGACGAGCTCGACCCCCATCATCCGGGCGAGCAGCGTGTGCTCGTAATACGCGGAGTTGTACACGCCCGGCGTCAGCACGACGACCGTCGGGTGATCGATGCCGACCGGCGCCGCCGCGCGCAGTGCCTGCAGCAGCCGACTCGGATAGTCGACCACCGGACGCACGCGCAGGCTGGTGAACAGCTCGGGCAGGGTCTGCGCCATGACCCGCCGGTTCGCGAGCACGTAGCTGACCCCGCTCGGCACCCGGACGTTGTCTTCGAGCACGCGCCAGGCGCCCTTCTCATCGCGGATGACGTCGATCCCCGTGACGTGGATGCGCACGCCGTTCGCGCCGACGATCCCGGCGGCCTGCCGGTGGAAGTGCGACGACGAGCTGATCAACGTCGAAGGGATCACGCCGTCGCGCACGGCGGCCTGCGGGCCGTATACGTCGGCGAGGAACGCCTCCAGCGCGCGCACACGCTGCTTGACCCCTGACTCGACATACATCCAGTCCTCGGCAGCGATCACCCGGGGCACGACGTCGAGCGGGAAAGGCCGCTCCTCGCCCGCGAAGTCGAAGGTCACGCCCTGCGCGAGGTACGAGCTGGCCAGAGCATCCGTCCGCGCCCGCAGCTCGGCGTCGTCCATGCCGGCGAGTGCGGGATACATGTCGCGGTACGGCAGACGCACCTCGCCTGCGCCGGCCACCGACCCGGAGGGGAACATCTCGTCCCACGGCTGCGGGCCCCGGCGCTCCGCGGACCGGCGTGAGGTGTATCCGTTGAACAGCGACTCCATGACGGAATACTTCCGCGGCGTGGTTTCGGTGATGTTTCCGGGGGAAGACGACGCGGCGACATGGGTCCCGGCGCGGTAGAGTCGAGCTGTCCGGCATTCCCGCGCCGGTGCCTGAAAAAGAGGCACGAAGCACCCCGCGCAGCAGCGAGGGCGAGACACATACGGATCCGCAACTCTCCGTCCCTGTCTCGAAAGGCATTCTCATGCCCACTGTCTCCGCGCATGTCGCGCTCACCCTCGCCCAGCACATCGACGCCGTCTTCGGCGTGATGGGCAACGGAAACGCCTACTTCCTCGATGCGATCGAGACGCAGACGGATGCCGTCTTCACGGCCGTCCGGCATGAGCAGGGAGCCGTCGTGGCGGCCGACGCGCACTTCCGGGCATCCGGGCGCATCGCCGCCGGCACCTCGACCTACGGCGCCGGCTTCACGAACACCCTGACGGCACTCGCCGAGGCCGTGCAGGCGCACGTGCCGCTCGTACTCGTGGTCGGTGACGAGCCGACCTCGGGTCGCCGCCCGTGGGGCGTCGACCAGATCGCCCTCGCGTCGGCCGTCGGCGCCCGCACCTATACGGTCGGACGAGCGGATGCCGCGGCCACCACGGTCATCGCGATCGAGCACGCGCTCACCTACCGCCTGCCTGTCGTGCTCGCGATCCCCTACGACGTCGCCTCCATCGATGCGGGCCCCGTGGCGGACGCGCCGTCCCCACGTCTTCCCGCACCGCTCGCGCCGAAGGGCGAGTTCGCCGAGGGCATGCTCGACGAGATCGCCGCCGCGCTGCGCGGAGCAGAGCGCCCGTTCCTGCTCGCCGGTCGCGGGGCCTGGCTGGCCGGAGCGAGCGCAGCGCTCGGCGAACTCGCCGAGCTGACCGGCGCGCTCACCGCGTCGTCGGCACTCGGCCGTGGCGTGTTCCCCGACACCCGATACGACCTCGGAGTGACCGGCGGCTTCGGAGCCGAAGGGGCCATGGAGCTCGTGCGCACGGCCGATGTGGCCGTCGTCTTCGGCGCCTCGCTCAACCAGTTCACGATGCGCTTCGGCGAGCTGTTCGCTCCGGGGACCCGCGTCTTCCAGGTCGACATCGCGCCCGCGGCGACGCACGCGCACATCGGAGGGTTCGTGCGCGCCGATGCCCGTGTCGCCGCCGAGCAGCTCGTCGAACGCATCGGCTCGATGACCGGGAGCCCGTGGCGCGAGAGCGTCGACGTGGCATCCGCCCGCGAATACGAGGCCGGCGACGAGCTGGCCGCCGACGGCCGGCTCGATCCCCGCTCGGCCGCGCGCCGTATCGCGGAGCTGCTGCCCGAGGATCGCGTCGTGGTGTCCGACGGCGGGCACTTCATCGGCTGGGCGAACATGTACTGGCCGGTCGCGGCACCCGACCGCATGATGATGATCGGCACCGCCTTCCAGTCGATCGGCCAGGGCTGGCCGAGTGTCGTCGGAGCCGCTCTGGCCCGCCGGGACTCCACGATCGTGCTGACGTCGGGCGACGGCGGCGGTCTGATGGCGATCGCCGACCTCGAGTCGGCTGTCCGCGCCGCTGCCGGTCGAGGCGTCGCCGTCATCTGGAATGACGCCGCCTACGGCGCGGAGGTGAACCTCTACGGCCTCAAGGGCCTGGCCGAGGGCCCGATGCGCATCCCCGAGGTGGACTTCGCCGCGTTCGGAGCCGCGGTCGGCGCCGAGGGCGTCGTGGTCCGAACGCTCGCCGACCTCGATCGGCTGGCGACGTGGGCGGGTGAGGATGCGGGGGCCCGCCGCTTCCTCCTGCTCGACCTGCGCATCTCGGGCGACGTGATCGCGCCGTACCAGCAGGAGATCATCCGCGTGAACTCCTGACGCTCCCGAAATCGGGGCGGCGAGTCGGCTAGCCTTCCGGGATGTCATCGATCCGCAACATCGCCGTCGGCCTCCCTGTCAAGGAGGGCCATCTCCTCGCGCTGGAAGGGACGGACCGCTCCCGCGGCCTCGAATTCCTGCGCGCGATCGGCGGCGGCATCGAGTTCGGCGAGAGGGCCGAGGAAGCCCTGCACCGTGAGTTCATGGAAGAACTCGGGGTCCGTCTCGAGGCGGTCGCACTCCTCGGCGTCAGCGAGAACATCTTCACCTACGAAGGAGTTCCCGGCCACGAGATCTGTCACATCTTCACCGTCGAGTCGGCGGAGATCGACGCCGTGCCGCTGGATGCCGAGCTGCATGTGCTCGATGAGGGCAGTCCGGTGCGCTGGGTGCCGATCTCCGACATCCGCTCAGGCGATCGCACGCTTTTTCCCACCGGAGCGACGGAGCTGCTGGTCACGTCGAGCTGACGTTCCCGTGGCGGATGCGGCGGGTCGGCCGGCCCGACACCGCTGCATCCGCCGCGGGAGCGCCGGGGCTAGGCCCGGCGGCGCCGACGGATCACGACGAGCGCGAGACCCGCGGCGAGCAGCAGCAGAGCTCCGATCAGGAACGGCGCGCTGTCGGCACCGGTGCTGGCGAGGGAGTCATCGCCGACGTTCCCCGGTGCGGTCGCCCCACCGCCGGGCTGAGCCCCCGGCTGGCCTTCGCCGGGCTGTCCTCCGCCCGGTGCCGCTGTCACGGTGATCGTCGCACTCGTCTCCGCACCGGCGGGGTCGATCACGACGATGCTGTGCACTCCCGGCGCGGTTGCGGCAGGGATGGTCACGGCGAGGCGGAAGGCTCCGGTCCCGTTGCTCGTCACCGCGCCGATCGGCACGGGCGTCGATCGCAGCTCGACGCGCAGCGCGGCATCCGGAGCGAATCCGTCGCCCTGGATCGTGACGCTGCCGCCCGCGACCACCGACGACGCACCGAGCTCCACGGTCGCCACGGGCTCCGGCTCGGGTGTGCCGCAGCCGTCGTCACAGATCGAGAAGTTCGCGAGGACGGCCTTGTGGTCCGACGGCCAGACCGCGTCGGGCGTGAAGATCTCGTCGGCGCTGTCGTCGACCACGCGCTCGTTGCGCACGATCGTCGACTGCGGCCCGACGACCGTCGAGCCGTCGATGGACAGCCGCGCATCCGGCGTCGCGAAGATGTAGTCGATCCGGTCGCGCTCATCGGCCTCCGGCGCCCAGGTCAGCGACGATGTCGGGAACAGCGCATTGTCCGAGGGCCAGGTGAATCCGGGGTTCGCCGCCGGGTCCGGGTGCACCGTGCGGAACGCGTCGACGAGGCCGCCGTCGAGCAGCGTCTGCGTGGTCTGCCACGGGATGACGACCCCGTTGTGGTCGAAGAGGTCGGCGGTCGCCGCGGTCCAGTCCTGCGAGGGCGGCTCGTTGAAATCGCCGCCGACGACCGCGATGCGTCCGGCGCTTCGCTCGGCGTCGATGTCGGACACGAGTTCGGCAGCGGCATCCGGGCGTCCCGACTGCAGGTTGGCGGCCAGGATCTGCTCGACGTCGGTGACCGGCGCATCGAGCTTGTTCCAGGTGTTCCACCCGGCGGGCCAGTCGCCGTGGATCTCTCCCCCGTACCCGCGCGGCAGGTAGGTCGTGTACCAGCGGTATTCCAGGTGTCCTCCGTAGACGACGACCTCGGTGCCGTTGACGTCGATCACAGCCTTCGACCACCAGCGACCGACCGTGTCGGTCGACACGATCGGGTAACGCGAGACGATCCCCGTGTCGGTCGCCGTGAGGTGGTCGTAGCCGAGCAAGGCGGAGACCTGGGACGGCGCGTCCCCGACCTCGGGGAGGAACGTCACATCCGCATCGGTCTGCTCGATGATGTCGGCGATCTGCTGCGCACCGTCGGCCACCTGCGTGCCGCCGTGCCAGACGTTGAAGGTGAGCACGTTGAGCTCACTCACGCCGTCGACCGCGGGCTTCGGCTCGGCGGGCGGATGCGGCGGCTCGGTCGCGGCCTCCGTGACGGTCAGGTCGATCGGACCGGCGAGGATGCCGTAGCCGTCGTCTTCGAGCAGGTAGATGTCGTACTCGCCCGCGCCCATCGACGCCGTGTTCCGCGTCCAACCGTCGCGGGACGACGGGCCCCAGGTGAGGTCTCCGCTCGCCTCGGGCACGTACCGCCAGTCGAGCGACGCGGGGCCTCCCGGGGTCGCGCCGTCGCGGTAGATGCCGACCCAGTTCCGGTCGTGCACGGACTCCCCCGCGTCGAACGAGATCGTGACCGTCTCGTCGGTGCGGATGCTCGGTGCGTCGAGGGACAGCGAGGAGTCCGCGGCGTGCGCGGCGGGCGCGACGAGGACGCTCGCGAAGGCGATGCCGGCACCGAGGAGCGCGAGCAGCGTCCTCCTCGATCGAGGGGTACGGGGAGTCATTGCAGGGAGGTCCTTTCGGCGCTGGTTCGCGGCGACGATAGGAGCGTCGGATGGCCGGATCATGACGGCCCGGTGAACGGGCGATCGGATGCCGCGGAGAGAGGTGGTAACCAGATGGGTTCCGGCGTGGTGCGGGGTGGGTCGCCTCGACGGCGACCGATCGCCGTGGGGGCGCGGGAGTGTGGGCGCGTGGCGGTCGGGGGTGTTCTGTGGAGGAGGGATGAGTTCTGCAGTTATCGCAGAATATTGCTCTGATCTGGGTTATTCCGGGGCTCGAATGTCGGTGGCCCCTGGTTGGATGAGGGTATGAAGAACACCACGGAACATCTGGAGCAGGTCACGGGCGACCTGCGGGAGATGCTGCGTGCGGACCGGGTGCGGGTGCTCCCGGATGCCGGGAAGATGGACCTTCTCCGGGCTGTGGGTGAGGTGCAGCGACTGTTGGACGCTGTGGTCGTGGAGACGATCGCGGCCGCCGATGCGGGGTTCGCGGTGTCGTTCGGGTGCGTGTCGATGAACGAGGTGCTGCAGCGGGTGCTGCGCACGGATGCGGCCGGAGCGGGACGGATGGTGCGGGCGGGGAAGGTCGTGTACCGGCAGACCGAGCTCACCACAGGGGCCCCGTTGCCGGCGTCGTGGCCGCAACTGCGCGCCGCGCTCCTCGACGGGGTCGTCGGGGTGGCGGGGTTGTTGGCGGCGACCGGGCCGGTGGAGCAGGCCGGGAGGCGGATCAGCCCCGAAGACCGGTTGCAGGCGGACGAGGTTCTCGCCGGGTTCGCACGCGGGCTGGTCGCTTTCGACGACGAAGCGGAGGCGGATGCTGATGCTGATGTCGCTGATCACGACACGGCGCCGCCGGCGACGCCCGAGGATCTGCGGGTGCGGGCGCAGCTGATCGTCGCCTACCTCGACCCCGATGGTGCCGAACCCGCAGAGGACATCGCCCAACGGGGCCGGGGTGTGACCCTCGGGCGGGCGAGGAACGGCCTCATCCCGTTGCGCGGGGACCTGCTGCCGGAAGTCGCCGGACAGCTGCAACGCATCTGGGACGCCTACCTCAACCCCAAAGTCGACGGGCCTCCGCTCCCGGGCGTGCACTTTCGCCCCTCTGACGGGTCCGACCCCGACGACGCGTTCTCGCCGGTCGCCGATGGCGATGCCGATTCCGATGCCGATTCCGATGCCAGCACGCTCCCAGCCGGGGACTCCACCGGGTTGGTGGATACCCGCACCCGGGCGCAGAAGCAGCACGATGCCCTCGCCGCCGCCCTCGGCATCGCGGCCCGCCACGACGACATGCCCCGCCTCGGCGGCGCCGCCCCGACCCTCGTCGTCTCCGTCACCGCCCACGACTATGCCACCGGGCGCGGATGGGCCCACGTCGACGGGATCGACACCCCCGTCACCGTCGCCACCGCCCGTCACACCGCCTGCGGCGGCGGCGTGCAAAGGGTGCTGTTCGACCCCGAGGGACGCATCATCGGGATCGGCACCAGCGACCGCATCTTCACGATGCACCAACGACGAGCCATCACCCTTCGAGATCAGGAGTGTCTGATCCCCGGCTGCCACGTCCCGGCATCCTGGTGCGAGATACACCACGTCACCGAACACGCCCGAGGCGGCCCGACCCACACGGATAACGGCGTCACCCTCTGCTGGCACCACCACCGCACCCTCGATACCAGCGGATGGGAGATCCGCATGCACAACGGAATCCCCCAAGTCCGCGGCCCCGCCTGGTGGGACCCCCACGAGCGCTGGCGCACCCCGCACCACCTCCTCGCCGGCAGCCCACACCAGCGAGCGGGCTGAGCGACAGCCGCCGGCGCGTCACAGCACCGACCGCGTCCCGCCACGTGCATCAGTGCGCTCTGCGTCGGGCGCGTGACGAGCCCGCCGCGTCGCGGCAATCCGGTGCGACTCAGGCCGCGCCGTAGTCCGGGAGCTCCTGCAGGGTCCAGGTGTTGCCATCGGGGTCGTCGAAGCTGACGAAGCGACCCCAGTCCAGGTCCTCGACGCCGCGCGCCTCGACTCCGACGCTCTGCAGATGCGCGAGTGCCTCGTCGGCATCGGGCACGACGACCTGGATCGTGTTCTGCTGCCCCGGCTCGAGTTCGATGCCGAGCCCGGTGCCGAACGCGATCGAGCAGGCAGACCCGGGCGGAGTCATCTGCACGAAGCGCATGCCCTCGAACGGACTCTGGTCATGATCGGCGTTGAAGCCGATCTTCACGTAGAAGTCCTTCGACCGGTCGACATCCGACACCGGCACGAAGATGAGTTCGATCTTCCAGTCCATCACGCACTCCTCCTGGCGGGCGCCGTCGCCCATCCGCGACCCACGGTACGACCGACCGCAGACACCGCGCCAGTATTCTGCAAGACCGGGCCTCTCAACCCGCGGGAAGAAGTGCCCCCTCGAAGAACTCCGAGAGCTCACCGATCCTGTCCAACGGCAGGATCGCGGCGACGTACTGATCGGGGCGCACCACGATCACCACGCCATCACGCGACAGCTCCCGCGCCTTGAAGATGTCGGTCTCGGTCCATTTGGAGGGGCCTGCGGCGTAGACCTTCTCCCAGTCGGTGAGGCCCAGCGGACCGGTCTTCGGCTGGAAGAGCTCGGGCACCGTCGTGACCTCGAGCTCCTCGTACGGCTGCTGGTAGACGGCCTTCACGTCGAAGACCGCGTCGACGTCGGCATCCGACGGCGTGAAGCGGGCGAACAGCGGTGCGGCGGCGTCCGCCCACTCCGCCAGCGCTTCGCCGGTCCGATCGCCGAACGCGTACACGCGCCACCGGCCGTCCGCCTTGGCGTGGTGCCCGAGGTGCACGACGTTGCCGTCGCCGACGCGGATGACCTCGGCGGACTTGAACCGCTTGCCGAGCGGGTATCCGCCGGCAAGAGCCTGGTGCGCGTCCGAACCCGTGATCATCGACGCGGTGTACTGCGTCATGAACCCCGACGGGAACTCCGCCGTCGCCAGGTAGTAGGTCGCCAGCTCGCCGGGGTCGGAGATCTCCTCGGGCTTGCGCGCCATCAGCGACGACCACTCGCGGTCGAAGTCGATCAGCTGCTGGGCGACCGGACGCCGTTCGGCGCCGTACGTCGCGAGCAGCGCCTCCGGCGCACGCCCGGTGAGGACTGAGCCGAGCTTCCATCCGAGGTTGAAGCCGTCCTGCATCGACACGTTCATGCCCTGACCGGCCTTGGCGCTGTGCGTGTGGCAGGCATCGCCCGTCAGGAACACCCGCGGGGTACGTCCCGAATCGTCGAGAACGTCGTCGAAGCCGTCGGTGACGCGGTGTCCGACTTCGTACACGCTGTGCCACGCGACCTGCTTCACGTCGAGCGTGTACGGGTGCAGGATGTCGTTGGCCTTGCGGATGATCTCCTCGATCGGCGTCTGCCGCACCCGGTGGTCGTCATCGTCCGCGACCTCGCCGAGATCGATGTACATCCGGGACAGGTAGCCGCCCTCGCGCGGGATGTGCAGGATGTTGCCCGCCTGCGAGTTGATCGCGCACTTGGTGCGCCAGTCCGGGAAATCGGTGTTCACCAGCACGTCCATGACGCCCCACGCATGCGCGGCGCTGCCGCCGACGTGGGTGCGTCCGATGGCCTGACGCACGCCGCTGCGGGCGCCGTCGCAGCCCACCACGAACTTCGCGCGGACGATCTGCTCCTCACCGGCTCGCTCCCCCGCCACGTGGCGCACACGGACCTCGACGGGGTACTCGCCCTCGTCGTGCACGGTGAGGCCCGTGAACTCGACGCCGTAGTCGGGCGTGATGCGGCCGGGGCCCGTCGCGGCCGCCTCGGCGAAGTAGTCCAACACACGGGCCTGGTTCACGATGAGGTGCGGGAACTCGCAGATGTCGTAGGCGTAGTCCGCGGTGCGCGCGGTGCGGGTGATCTCGCGCGGGTTCTCGGGGTTCGGGCTCCAGAAGTTCATCCACCCGATGTTGTACGCCTCGGCGACGATCCGCTCCGCGAACCCGAACGCCTGGAATGTCTCGACGCTGCGCGGCTGGATGCCGTCGGCCTGACCGAGCACGAGCCGCCCTTCGCGCTTCTCGATGATGCGCGTGGAGATGCCGGGATACTGCGACATCTGGGCGGCCAGCAGCATGCCGGCGGGACCCGAGCCGACGATCAGCACATCGACGCTCTCGGGGAGCTCGGTCGGCCGGTCGAGTCCGGTGCCGGCCGCGTCCTGCACGCGGGGGTTGCCGGAGACATAGCCGTGGTGGTGGAACTGCATCGTCGTCGATTCCTTCCGGACATCACTGTCGGGTCTTGCGTCACTGCGTCGTATGTTCTATATTCGAACAGACAGTTCTACTATTGAACACATCGTATGCGCGACTCGCGCCGAACACAAGGGAGCCCCATGCCCGACGGCGCAGCCCCGGCATCCCAGACGCTGAGCCGCGGCATCCGCATCCTCGAGATCCTCGCCGACGCGCGGCATCCGCTCACGATCGACGAGATCGCCTCCGCGCTCGGCGTGCACCGTTCGATCGCCTACCGCCTGCTGCGCACGCTCGAAGACCACAGACTCATCGGACGGGACCCGGCCGGCTCCGTCAGCCTGGGGGCGCGCATGGCCGCCCTCGCCGCCGGCGTCGCGCACGACCTGCAGGCCGAAGCCCTTCCCGAGCTCACCGCCATCGCGAACGAACTGGGCATGACGTGCTTCCTCGCCGTGCTCGACGCGGACGAGTGCATCACCCTCGCCAGCGTCGAACCCCGCCACGCGGTCGCGAGCGTCGCGCAGCGACCGGGCGCCCGGCACTCGGTGACCGTCGGCGCCCCCGGGAAGGCGATCCTCGCGCAACTCCCTCCGGCGGAATGGCCCTCCGGCACCTCCGCCGCGCTGCGCGCCGAGGTCGACACCACCCGGCTCCGCGGATACGGCACCAGCCACGACGAGGTCATACCGACCGTGAAGGCGGTCGCGGTGCCGCTCGCGCTGCGTGGGCACCGTCCGGCCGCGATCGCCGTCGTGCACGTCGCGGCCGACATCGACGACGCGGCGATCGCCGCCCGCCTGCAGCACTCGGCAGCGGCCATCCGCGACTCGCTCGACGGCTGACCCCGCGCGCAGCGCTCCGGTCGCACTCCGTGCTGCTCATCACGACGATGAGCGGCAAGAAGTGCGACCGGAGCGCGAAACGGGCGTCAGGCCTTCGCGAGTCCGCGGATCGGGCTGACCGACTGCTCGTCCTCGTGATCCGGACCGAGCGGGATGCCGGAACGGTCGCGCAGCAGCAGGGTCGCGATGAGCCCGAGCACGGTCATGCCGGCGAGGTACCAGGTGACCGCCTGGGTCGACCCGGTCGCCTGCACGATCGCCGTCGCGATGGTCGGAGCGAATGCGCCGCCCGCGATCGCACCGATCGCGTACGAGATCGAGACGCCCGAGAAGCGGATGCTGGCGGGGAAGAGCTCCGTGTACAGCGCGGCCTGCGGGCCGTAGGTGAAACCGAGCCCGATCGTGAGCAGGGCGAGTCCGGCGAACAGCAGGCCGATCTGCCCGGTGTTCACAAGCGGGAACAGGGCGAAGACGCCGATGAGCTGCAGCACCCAGCCGATGATGTACGTGGTGCGACGGCCGATCCGATCGCAGATCCACCCCGCCAGCAGCGTCGTCAGCAGCCAGGTGACCGCCGAGCCCGCGACGGCCCAGAGCACGGGGCCGCGCTCGAGGCCGATCGGACCCTCCGGGTTTGTCGCGTAGCCCTGGATGTATCCGCCGGTCGTCATGTAGCCGACCGCGTTGTTGCCGGCGAAGACGAACGCGGCGATGATCACGAGCAGCGCGTGCTTGCGGAACAGTTGCACGATCGGCATCCGCGCCTTCTCCTTGCGGGCCGCGAGCTCGGTGAACACCGGGCTCTCCTCGACCTTGCGGCGCACGTAGTAGCCCACGAGGATCAGCACGACGCTGAGCAGGAACGGCACGCGCCATCCCCACTCCGCGAACTGGTCGCCGGGCGCGATCGCGGTCATCAGGGCCATGACGCCCGAGGCGAGCAGCAGGCCCAGCGGCACGCCGATCTGCGGCGACGCCCCGAAGATGCCGCGCTTGGTGCGCGGCGCGTGCTCGACCGCCATGAGCACGGCACCGCCCCATTCGCCTCCGGCGGAGATGCCCTGGATGATGCGCAGCAGCACCAGCAGGATCGGCGCGGTGACCCCGATCGTCTGATACGTCGGCAGCAGGCCGATCAGCGCGGTCGCCGCGCCCATGAGGATCAGGGTCCACATCAGGACCGTCTTGCGACCCAGCTTGTCGCCGAAGTGTCCGGCGAGGAACGCCCCGAGCGGACGGAAGAGGAAGCTGACGCCGACGGTGGCGAACGCGATCAGGGCGCTGTTGGCTCCGAGCGGCTCGAAGAACAGCTGGCCGAAGACGAGCCCGACCGCCGTGGCGTAGATGAAGAAGTCGTACCACTCGACGGTGGTCCCGACCACGGTGGCGAAGACGACGCGGCGCCGATCGGCCGCCGTCGCGATGGTTCCGGTGGGCGTGAACCCAGCCTGTGACTGCCCGCTCATGGGGTGTCTCCTTTGATTGTGACTGCATTGTCACGGCGTGCAGGGACGTGAATCCCGAAGTGCTTGCCGAGGGGTGAACCGATGATATATGATTTCGAATACGACGCACAAGGCGTCTCGCACCACATCGCAGACGAGCGCAGAGAGGCGCACCGTGACGGCAGACATCACTCGCCCCGGCAAGATCATCGCGATCCACCTGAGCTACGCGTCCCGCGCAGATCAGCGCGGGCGACGCCCGGCCGCCCCCTCCTACTTCTTCAAGCCGGCCAGCTCGGTCGGCGTCTCCGGAGGCACGGTGGAGCGCCCCGCAGGCACCGAGCTGCTCGCCTTCGAGGGAGAGATCGCGCTCGTGATCGGCACCGCCGCCCGCCGAGTGCCTCTCGCCGACGCCTGGGCGCACGTCGGATGGGTCACCGCGTCGAACGACCTCGGCCTCTACGACCTGCGGGCCAACGACAAGGGCTCGAACGTCCGCTCCAAGGGCGGCGACGGCTACACGCCCCTCGGTCCGGAGCTCATCGACGCCCGCACCGTCGACCCCGCCGCCCTGCGCGTACGGGCATGGGTGAACGGCGAGCTGCGCCAGGACGACACGACCGCAGGGCTCATCTTCCCGCTGGCGCAGCTCGTCGCCGACCTGTCCCAGCACTTCACGCTGGAGCCCGGTGACGTGATCCTCACCGGCACCCCGGCCGGATCGTCGGTGATCGTCCCCGGCGACGTCGTCGAGATCGAAGTGGATGCCCCGGATGCCCCGGGCGCCCCCTCGTCGGGCCGACTGGTCACGACCGTCACGCAGGGCGAGGTGCCCTTCGACGGCGAGCTCGGATCGCTTCCCGCCGTCGACGATCTGCAGCGCACCGAGGCATGGGGCTCCGCGGAAGCCGCCGGGCTGGCACCCGCCGGCGCGACGACCGAAGGCGGCCTCTCCCCCGAACTCCGCGCCAAGCTCCTCGAGGCGCCGACCGCCGGCCTCTCCGCCCAGCTGCGCAGACGCGGCCACCACTCCTGCTTCATCGACGGGGTCGCGGCGAACATCGCCGGCGCCAAGATCATCGGCACCGCCAAGACCCTCCGCTTCGTGCCGTTCCGCGAAGACCTCTTCGCGAGCCACGGCGGGGGTTACAACGCCCAGAAGCGGGCGTTCGACGCGGTGAACGAGGGCGAGGTCATCGTGATCGAGGCCCGCGGCGATGCCACGACCGGCACGCTGGGCGACATCCTCGCTCTGCGCGCCCGCACCCGCGGGGCGGCCGGAGTCGTCACCGACGGCGGTGTGCGCGACTTCCATGCCGTGGCCGAGATCGGTCTCCCCGTCTTCTCGCAGGGCGCCCACCCCTCGGTCCTCGGCCGCAAGCACGTGCCGTGGGACGTCGACGTCACGATCGCCTGCGGCGGCGCGACCGTGCAGCCCGGCGACATCATCGTCGGCGACGGCGACGGCGTGGTCGTGATCCCGCCCGCACTCGTCGAGCAGGTCGTCGACGACACCCTCGCCCAGGAGATCGAAGACGCCTGGATCGCCGAGCAGGTCGCAGCGGGGCATCCGGTCGACGGACTGTTCCCGCTGAACGCCGAATGGCGTGCCCGATACGACGCCGCCACCGGCGCGGGTGACGCGCGATGAGCACCACCGCCGTCAGCAAGTCCGAGGTCGCGTACGACTGGATCCGCTCGCGCATCACCGCGCGCATGTTCAGCCCCGGCTACCGACTGGTGCTCGGATCGATCGCCGACGACCTGAAGATGAGCGTCGTTCCGGTGCGCGAGGCCATCCGCCGCCTCGAGGCCGAGGGTCTCGTGACCTTCGAACGCAACGTCGGGGCGCGCGTGACGCTCGTCGACGAGAGCGAGTACGCCCACACCATGCAGACCCTCGGCGTCGTCGAGGGCTCGGCCACCGCGCTGTCCGCCCCTCTGCTCGACGACGCCGCCCTCGACGAGGCCGCCCGCATCAACGAGCGGATGGCGCAGATGCTCGATCATCTCGATCCGCACGCCTTCACCGAACTCAACCGCCAGTTCCACTCGGTGCTGTTCGAGCCGTGCCCGAACCCGCACCTTCTCGACCTCGTGCACCGCGGATGGTCTCGGCTCTCCGGCATCCGCGATTCGACCTTCGACTCGATCCCCGGTCGCGCGCAGCACTCCGTCGAAGAGCACACCGAGATCCTCGAGCTCATCCGGGCGGGCGCCGATCCGCTCGAGATCGAGCTCGCCGCCCGCAACCACCGCTGGCGCACGATGGACGCCTTCCTCGATGCCCTGCACACCCGTTCCGCCCAGACCACCGGAGGCCTGTCATGACCGATTCGCGCATCCCCGCCGACCTGCCCGACCACATCCAGCACTACATCGACGGTGCGTTCGTCGATTCGGTCGACGGCGACACGTTCGACGTGCTCGACCCGGTGACGAACAAGACCTACACCACCGCCGCCGCCGGCAAGAAGGCCGACATCGAGCTCGCTGTCGCCGCGGCGAAGCGCGCCTTCGAAGAGGGGCCCTGGCCGCGGATGCTGCCGCGCGAGCGCTCCCGCGTGCTGCACCGGATCGCCGACATCGTCGAGTCCCGCGATGCGCGCCTCGCCGAGCTCGAATCGTACGACTCCGGGCTGCCGATCACCCAGGCACTCGGCCAGGCCCGTCGCGCCGCCGAGAACTTCCGCTTCTTCGCCGACCTGATCGTCGCGCAGTCCGACGACGCCTTCAAGGTGCCCGGACGTCAGATGAACTACGTCAACCGCAAGCCGATCGGCGTCGCGGGTCTCATCACGCCGTGGAACACGCCGTTCATGCTCGAGTCGTGGAAGCTCGGACCCGCCCTGGCGACCGGCAACACGGTCGTGCTGAAGCCCGCGGAGTTCACGCCGCTGTCGGCATCTCTCTGGGCCGGGATCTTCGAAGAGGCCGGACTCCCGCAGGGGGTCTTCAACCTCGTGAACGGCCTGGGCGAGGATGCCGGCGACGCTCTCGTCAAGCACCCCGATGTTCCGCTGATCTCCTTCACGGGCGAGAGCTCCACCGGCCAGCTGATCTTCGGCAACGCGGCGCCGTTCCTCAAGGGTCTGTCGATGGAGCTCGGCGGCAAGTCCCCCGCCGTCGTCTTCGCGGATGCCGACCTCGAAGCCGCCGTCGACGCCACGATCTTCGGTGTCTTCTCCCTCAACGGCGAGCGCTGCACCGCCGGTTCCCGCATCCTCGTGGAGCGCTCGATCTACGAGGAGTTCGTGGAACGGTACGCCGCGCAGGCGAAGCGCGTGAAGGTCGGCTACCCGCACGACCCGGCCACCGAGGTCGGCGCGCTCGTGCACCCCGAGCACTACGAGAAGGTCATGAGCTACGTCGAGATCGGCAAGAGCGAAGGACGCCTCGTCGCCGGCGGCGGCCGGCCGGAGGGCTTCGAGGAGGGCAACTTCGTCGCCCCGACGGTTTTCGCCGACGTCTCCCCCGATGCGCGCATCTTCCAGGAGGAGATCTTCGGCCCGGTCGTCGCGATCACGCCCTTCGACTCCGACGAGGAGGCGCTGTCGCTCGCGAACAACACGAAGTACGGTCTCGCCGCGTACATCTGGACCAACGACCTGAAGCGCGCCCACAACTTCGCGCAGGCGGTCGAGGCCGGCATGGTGTGGCTGAACAGCAACAACGTGCGCGACCTGCGCACACCGTTCGGCGGTGTGAAGGCCTCCGGACTCGGCCACGAGGGCGGCTACCGCTCGATCGACTTCTACACCGATCAGCAGAGCGTGCACATCACGCTCGGCCCCGCCCACAACCCGACCTTCGGCAAGAACTGACCCGCCGCTCTGATCTGCAAGGACGCTGACATGACCGATCGCGAAGACATGACCCTGACCTCTGCCGGCTACTACGTGTCGCAGGAGGCGCCGATCCGCACGGACAACCCCGTCGCGACGCCGCAGAGCACCCCGCCCGACATCCTGCGCTGCGCCTACATGGAGCTCGTCGTCACCGACCTCGCGGCCTCCCGCCAGTTCTACGTCGACATCCTCGGGCTGTACGTGACCGCCGAAGACGACGAGGCGATCTACCTGCGCTCCACCGAGGAGTTCATCCACCACAACCTGGTGCTGCGCACCGGCCCCGTGGCCGCCGTCGCCGCGTTCTCGTACCGAGTGCGCACCCCGGAAGACCTCGACCGCGCCGTCGAGTTCTACACCGAGCTCGGCTGCGACGTGCGCCGCAACCCGGACGGTTTCGTGCAGGGCATCGGCGACTCGGTGCGCGTGGTCGATCCCCTCGGCTTCCCCTACGAGTTCTTCTTCCAGGCCGATCACGTCGAGCGGATGTCGTGGCGCTACGACCTGCACATCCCGGGCGAGCTCGTCCGTCTCGACCATTTCAACCAGGTCACCCCCGACGTCCCCCGCGCTGTCGCGTTCATGCAGGACCTCGGCTTCCGCGTGACCGAAGACATCCAGGACGACGAGGGCACCGTCTACGCCGCGTGGATGCGTCGCAAGCCGACCGTGCACGACACCGCCATGACCGGCGGCGACGGGCCCCGCATGCACCACGTCTGCTTCGCGACGCACGAGAAGCACAACATCCTCGCTATCTGCGACAAGCTCGGCGCCCTCCGTCGTTCGGATGCGATCGAGCGCGGCCCCGGGCGCCATGGCGTCTCGAACGCGTTCTACCTGTATCTGCGCGATCCCGACGGCCACCGCGTCGAGGTGTACACGCAGGACTACTACACCGGAGACCCGGACAACCCCGTCATCACCTGGGATGTGCACGACAACCAGCGCCGCGACTGGTGGGGCAACCCGGTCGTGCCGAGCTGGTACACCGATGCGAGCCTCGTGCTCGATCTCGACGGCAACCCGCAGCCGGTCGTCGCCCGCACCGACAGCTCGGAGATGGCGGTCACGATCGGTGCCGACGGCTTCTCGTACACGCGTGCCGACGAGGGCGAGAAGAAGCTGGGCAACCAGCTCTGAAGGAGGAGGACGGATGCTGTCGCAAGAAGCAATCGCAGAGATCGCGGCCGAGCTCGCGGAGGCCGACCGCACGCACTCGGTGATCCCGCGCATCACAGCGCGCTACCCGGATGCCGTGATCGAGGACTCCTACGCGATCCAGGGCGTATGGCGGGACTCGCAGATCGCCGCGGGCCGCCGGCTCGTCGGACGCAAGATCGGCCTGACCTCCAAGGCGATGCAGCAGGCGACCGGCATCACCGAGCCCGACTACGGGGTGATGTTCGACGACACCGTCTACGAGTCCGGCGCCGAGATCCCGGTCGACCACTTCTCGAACGTGCGCATCGAGGTGGAGCTCGCGTTCGTGCTGAAGCATCCGCTCGAGGGCCCCGACTGCACGCTCGACGACGCCCTCGCGGCGATCGACTACGCGGTCCCCGCGCTCGAGGTCCTCAACTCCCATATCGAGCTCGAGGGCCGCACGATCGTCGACACGATCAGCGACAACGCGGCGTACGGTGCGATGGTGCTGGGCACCGAGCGGCGGCGCCCGGACGAGATCGACCTGCGCTGGGTGCCCGGCGTGCTGTCGCGCAACGGCGAGATCGAGGAGACGGGTGTCGCGGCCGGTGTGCTCGGGCATCCCGCGACCGGCGTCGCGTGGCTGGCGAACAAGTTCCATCAGCACGGCGCGCGTCTGGAAGCGGGAGAGATCATCCTGGCAGGATCGTTCACGCGCCCGATGTGGGTGTCGCGCGGCGATGACGTGCTGTGCGACTACGGACCGATGGGAACGATCGAATGCCGCTTCATCTAGACCCGTCCTTCCGCGAGCAGCTCGCCTCCTCCGACCGGGCGCTGATCGGCATGTGGGCCTGCTCGGGCAGCGCGCTCGTCACCGAGGTCGCCGCAGGTTCCGGCCTCGACTGGCTGCTGATCGACATGGAGCACTCGGCGAACACGCTCGAGTCGGTGCTCGTGCAACTGCAGGTGGCTGCCGCCTACCCGATCACTCCGGTGGTGCGGGCCCCCTCCAACGACACGGTCGCGATCAAGCAGATCCTCGATCTGGGCGCGCAGAACCTGATCGTGCCGATGGTCTCCTCGGTCGATGAGGCGCGCGCGGCCGTGTCGGCCACACGCTACCCGCCGGAGGGCGTGCGCGGCGTCGGCAGCGCGCTGGCCCGCAGCGCCCGCTGGAACCGCGTCGACGGCTACCTGCAGGAGTCCGCACGACACACCTCCTTGACGGTGCAGATCGAGACGGAAGCCGGAGTCGCCGCGGCGGCCGAGATCGCCGCCGTCGACGGCGTCGACGCGGTGTTCGTCGGCCCCTCCGACCTCTCGGCATCCATGGGTCTTCTCGGCCGGCAGACGCATCCCGACGTGGTCGCCGCCGTCGAGACGGTCTTCGCCGCGGTGAAGGCCGCGGGAAAGCCCGTGGGCGTGAACGCCTTCGATCCGGTCGCCGCCGACGCCTACCTCGCCGGGGGCGCGGACTTCGTGGCCGTCGGCGCCGATGTGGCGCTGCTCGCCCGCGCATCCGAGGCCCTCGCCGCCCGCTTCATCGCGACCGAGGCACCGGAACGCGCCAGCTACTGACCCACTGCTTTCGAATCGCGCGAATGGTCGCTTCGATGCGTGATTCGCGGCCAGTTGCGCGATTCGAAAGCGATCACGCGTGGAAGGATGGCGGGATGCACAGATGCGTGGCCGCCCGATGAACCGCGGACTCGCCGCCATGAAGGACCGCAACTTCCGCTGGTTCTTCCTCGCCCGGGCGATCACGATGATCACGGGGTCGATGTCGTCGATCGCGCTCGCGTTCGCCGTGCTCGAGATCGACAACGACGCCCGATCCCTCTCGTTCGTGCTCGCGGCGTTCACGATCAGCAACATCGTCTTCCTGCTGTTCGGCGGCGTGGTGGCCGACCGCCTGCCGAGGGCGCTGATCATCCAGACCTGCTACGTGATCGACATCCTCACGATCGGCGCGATGGCGGCGCTCCTGTTCACCGGAACCGCGACGATCCCCCTGCTGGTCGTGCTGTCGGTCGTGAACGGCGCGTCGAGCGCGTTCGTGCTGCCGGCCATGCAGGGGATCATCCCGCAGCTCACGACGCCGGAGAATCTGCAGCAGGCGAACGCCATGCTGTCGTTCGTGCGCTCGGCCGTGACGATCGGCGGGCCGGTCATCGCGGGCATCCTGGTCGCCACGGCGGGTCCCGTGTGGGCGATGGTGGTCCAGGCGCTCGGCTGGCTGCTCGCCATCCCGGTGCTCGCGCTCGTGAAGCTCCCTCCGCCCGGCCACGCCGGCGGAACCACGATGTTCCATGATCTGCGCGTCGGCTGGCACGAGTTCTGGAGTCGATCGTGGTTGTGGACGGTCGTGCTCGCCTTCATGGTGATGAACGCGATCCACGTCGGCGCCTGGGGCGTCGTCGGTCCGTACATCGCGAAGAACAACGACCTGCTCGGCATCGCCGGGTGGGGCTGGGTGGTGAGCGCCGAGGGCGTCGGCGTGCTGCTGATGACCCTGATCCTGCTGTGGTTCCCGCTGAAGCGTCCGCTGCGCTACGGGATGATCGGCATGGCGGCCTTCGCGATCCCGGTCACGGTGCTCGGCGTGCATCCTGCCGTCGTGCTGCTCGCGATCGCGGCGTTCATCGCCGGGGCCGGCGCCGAGGTGTTCAGCACGGGCTGGAACCTCGCGATGATGGAGAACGTGCCGGGTGACAAGCTGTCCCGCGTGTACAGCTACGACATGCTCGGCAGCTGGGTCGTGATGCCGATCGGCACGCTGCTCTTCGGCTGGCTCATCACGCAGGCGGATGCCGCGACCGTCCTCGTCGCCTCGGGCATCGTGTACGCGGTGGTCGCCCTGGTCACCCTGTTCGTGCCGAGCGTGTGGCGCATGGGACGGCCGGCCGGCATCCTCTCGGCACGCGGCTGACTCTGGCGTATTCATAGCAATCCGGGCAAGACTGGGGGCATGACCTTCGCCGCGCTCCAGCCCCTCGCCGACCGTGCCGCCCTGTTCACCGCGCTCCGCCAGGACGCTCTCTCCGCCGCCGCCGACGCGCTGGGTGAGCACCGCTGGGATGCGGACATGGCGGCCGGCACCATCACCTTCACGGCGAACGCCGACCCGTCGCGGCAGCTCGTGACGCGGGCGCACCTGATCGCGACGATCGCACCGGGACCCCGCTCGATGCTGTGGGCGTGGGCGCACCCGCAGGGCGACCCGCAGGGTGTCGCCGCGCAGCTGCGTGCGTACGGAGCGGAGCACGGCCTGGTCGACCTGACCACGCCCGAGGTCCCGTTCCCGGCCGACGCCGCCGCAGATGAGGCGTGGATCGCCCAGGCGGCGCACGTCGTCGGCGGTGTCGCGGTCGAGCTCACCGGACGCTCGCCGTACTACTCCGCTCCGGTCGGCGGCGGCACCCGCGCGGTGTTCCTGCTCGACGCGCCGCTCGCGCCGCTCACCGTCTCGACGCGGTCATCGCGCTCCCCCGCATCCTCTCCGGCCTCGCGCTCCCCGACGCGCGCACGGCCGTCTGGGATCTCGCCCGGCTCGCCGGGTGGACGCTGACCTGGACCGATGAGGCCTTCTCCGGCGCCACGGTCGTCGACGCCTCGGGTTCGGCGACGTTCCGCTTCGACGAGCAGGCACGCATCAGCGGGATCGAAGGCACGGTCGGCGGAGCCTGAACGCCTGCGCGCCGCGGGGTGCGGCAGCGCAGCACCTGTGGGATTCTGGTCGCATGAAGAACGGAATCGTCCGGTTCGTATCGCTGTACGTGTTCAACGTCGCGGTCCTGCTGCTGATCGGTCTGCTGCTCCGCGGCGTCTCCGTCGGATGGAACGCCCTCTGGGCCGCGATCATCCTGACGCTGGCCGCGCTGTTCGTGAAGCCGCTGCTGCGGAGCGCCTTCCGCAGGTCCGCGGCGAAATCGGCCTCCACCCGCACCAAGACCGGCGAGAAGGTCGTCCAGTACGTGCTCGTCTACGTGGTCGAGCTGATCGTGTGGGTGCTCACCGTGTGGCTGAGCGGCGTGCGCTCGTCGAGCTTCTGGGGCTACGTCATCCCGCCGCTGATCCTGCTCCTCGGCTGGGTCATCTACGACCAGATCGACGACAAGCTCCACGCCAAGGCGGGCGAGCTGTACGACGTGGTCCAGGCGCGGGTGAAGGGCGGCGGCGCGAAGCCGACGGCATCCGCTTCCTCCCCAGAGACGCCGGAGACGACAGCCGCCCGCGACGAACTCAAGGACGGCCTGACTCCCGAACAGCGGCGGATGCTCGACGAGCTCGGCTGAGGCACGAGAGAAACCTCGCAGAACGACGCGAACCTCGCAGGAGATCGGCTGATCCCTGCGAGGTTCGCGTCGTTCTGCGGAGGTTCGTGCGGACGGATGCCGTCAGGCGAGCCGCTCCGCGGCCTCCACCACGTTCGTCATGAGCAGGGCGACCGTCATCGGGCCGACTCCGCCCGGGTTCGGCGAGAGGTAGCCGGCGATCTCGGCCACGTCGGGGTGCACGTCGCCGAAGACGAGGCTCTTGCCGGTCTCGGCGTCGGTCTCCCGCGTGACGCCGACGTCGAGCACGGCCGCGCCGGGCTTCACGTCTTCGGCGCGGATGAGGTGCTTGACGCCCGCAGCGGCGACGATGACGTCGGCCTCGCGCAGGTAGCGCGGCATGTCGACCGTGCCGGTGTGCGTGAGCGTGACCGTGGCGTTCAGGTCGCGGCGCGTGAGCAGCAGCCCGATCGAACGGCCGATCGTGACACCGCGACCGACGACGACCACATGCTTGCCCTTGAGGTCGTAGTCGTTGCGCAGCAGCAGCTCGATCACACCGCGCGGCGTGCACGGCAGCGGGGTGTGGATCGGCGCGTTCACGTTCAGCACGAGGCGCCCGAGGTTGGTCGGGTGCAGGCCGTCGGCATCCTTCGCGGGGTCGATCCGCTCGAGGATCGCGTCCGTGTCGATGTGCTTCGGCAAGGGCAGCTGCACGATGTAGCCGTGGCATGCCGGGTCGGCGTTGAGCTCGTCGATCAGCGCCTCGACATCGGCCTGCGTGGCGTCGGCGGGCAGCTCGCGCTGGATCGAGTTCATCCCGATCGCCTCGGACTGCCGGTGCTTCATCCCGACGTAGAGCTGGGATGCCGGGTCGGCGCCGACGAGAACTGTGGCGATGCCGGGAGTGATCCCCTTCGCCTTCAGTGTCGCGACGCGCTCGGTCAGCTCGGCCCGGATCTCGGCGGCTGCCGCCTTGCCGTCCAGGACGACAGCGGTCACTGCTGCAGGTCCGGGTAGAGCGGGAAGCCCGCGGCGAGCGCGTCGACGCGCGCACGCAGGGCCTCGACGTCGGCGCCGGGGATCAGCGCCAGGGCGATGATGTCGGCGACCTCGGTGAACTCGGCGTCGCCGAAGCCGCGGGTCGCGAGCGCCGGCGTGCCGATGCGCAGACCCGAGGTGACCATCGGCGGACGGGGGTCGTTCGGCACCGCGTTGCGGTTCACCGTGATGTGGATGTCGTGCAGCAGGTCTTCGGCCTGCTTGCCGTCGATCGCGGCGTCACGCAGGTCGACGAGCACCAGGTGCACGTCGGTGCCGCCGGACCGCACGCCGATGCCGGCATCCTTCACGTCCTGCTGGGACAGGCGCTCCGCGATCAGCGCAGCACCGCGCAGGGTGCGCTCCTGGCGCTCGGCGAACTCCGGGGTCGACGCGAGCTTGAACGCGGTCGCCTTGGCGGCGATCACGTGCATGAGCGGTCCGCCCTGCTGGCCCGGGAAGACCGCGGTGTTGATCTTCTTCGCGATGTCGGCGTCGTTGGTGAGGATGAAGCCCGAGCGCGGGCCGCCGATGGTCTTGTGCACGGTCGACGAGACGACGTGGGCGTGCGGCACCGGGTTCGGGTGCAGGCCCGCGGCCACGAGTCCGGCGAAGTGCGCCATGTCGACCCACAGCAGGGCGCCCACTTCGTCGGCGATCGCGCGGAAAGCCTCGAAGTCGAGCGTGCGCGGGTACGCGGACCAGCCGGCGATGATCACCTTCGGCTTGTGGCGGATCGCGAGCTCGCGCACCTCGTCCATGTCGATGATGGAGGTCTCGGGGTTCACGCCGTACGCGACGATGTCGTAGAGACGGCCGGAGAAGTTGATCTTCATGCCGTGCGTCAGGTGGCCGCCCTGGTCGAGCGACAGGCCGAGCAGCGTGTCGCCGGGTCGGGCGATCGCGTGCAGCACGGCCGCGTTCGCGGAGGCGCCGGAATGCGGCTGGACGTTGGCGAACTCCGAGCCGAACAGGCTCTTGGCCCGCTCGATCGCGAGGGACTCCGCGACGTCGACCTCTTCGCAGCCGCCGTAGTAGCGACGACCCGGGTATCCCTCGGCGTACTTGTTCGTGAGCACCGAGCCCTGCGACTGCAGCACCGAGACGGGAACGAAGTTCTCGGAGGCGATCATCTCGAGGAACGTCTGCTGACGCTTCAGCTCACGATCGAGCACCTGTGCGATCTCGGGATCGACCTCGGAAAGCGGGGCGTTGAAGTAACGGTCGGTCATGATGACTTGCTCCTCTGACGACGGATTCGAAGGGTGTACCGATCGGCCCAGGCGCGCGGTCGAATTCCGTGGTCAGTCGCTCCCCGGTGGTAGTCCACCCAGACGCCAGTTGCGACGGTTATGAGCATAGCGGATTCCCTCTGTGGCCCAGGCCGGGTCCACGATAGGTTTTGTTCATGGTCTTTACCCATTCCCTTCCGCTCGTGCCCGCGCCCGTGTCCGCCACCGCAGGGGAAGGACGGATGCCGATCGCCGCGACGACGCGTGTGCTCGGGTCCTCCCCCGCGGCGGCGCAGCTGATCGACGCGGTCGAGCGACGCAGCGGCATCCGCCTCTCCGCCGCCGATGCCGCCGACGCCGCCGACAGCGCCTCGGCCGACATCGAGCTCCGCATCGACCCTGCCGTCGCCGCCCCCGAGGGATACGCGCTCACCGTCGGCGACCGGGTCGAGCTGGTCGGCGCCGACGAAGCCGGACTCTTCTACGGCGTGCAGACCCTGCGGCAGCTGCTCCGCGAAGACGAGCACGGCTGGGGATTCCTCCGGGCCGAGATCCGGGATGCCCCGCGCTTCGGTCGTCGCGGTGTGATGCTCGACGTCACGCGGCACTTCTTCGACGTCGACGAGGTCAAGACCTTCATCGACAGCATCAGCGCGCTGAAGTTCAACCACCTGCACCTGCACCTGAGCGACGACCAGGGCTGGCGGATCCAGATCGACTCGTGGCCTCTGCTGACGGAGCTCTCCTCCTCGACCGCGGTGGACGGCGCACGCGGCGGCTTCTACACGAAGGACGACTACCGCGAGATCGTCGCGTACGCGGAGGAGCGGCACGTGCTGCTGGTCCCCGAGATCGATCTGCCCGGTCACACGCACGCGATCGGCGTCGCCTACCCCGAGTTGGTCGAGGAGCCCGTGGTGAGCGACGCCCTGCGATCGGAGTCGCTGCAGCAGGGCCAGCCGCTTCCCGTGCACGGCGAGGCGTACCTCGGCACCGGCGTCGGCCACTCCAGCGTGCGGATCCACGAGGAGCGCACCTACGAGTTCGTCCGCGACGTCGTGCGCGAGCTCGCCGAGATCACGCCGGGTCCGTACCTCCACGTCGGCGGAGACGAGTCCCTGGGCACGCCCCAGGCCGACTTCGACCTCTTCGCGGAGCGCGTCACGGCGATCGTCGTCGAGGCGGGGAAGACCCCGATCGCCTGGCACGAGATGGGATCGGCGGCCGACATCGCCGAGGGAACGATCGGCCAGTACTGGGGCAAGACCACGCCGGAGGGCACGCATGCCGAGGAGGCCGCGCACTTCGTCGAGCGCGGCGGTGCGTTGATCATGTCCGCCGCGGACGCCGCCTACCTCGACATGAAGTACACCGCCGACTTCCCTCTCGGGCTCACCTGGGCGGCGATCATCGACGTCCGCTCCGCCTACGAGTGGGAGCCGACCGCGGTGCTCGACGTGCCGGATGACGCCATCCTCGGCATCGAGGCCCCGCTGTGGTCCGAGACCACGCGCACCCTCAGCGATGTCGAGCAGCTCGTCTTCCCCCGCGCCGCCGCGCAGGCCGAGGTCGCCTGGTCGCCGCGGGAGGCGCCGGAGCGCGTGTGGGAGTCGTTCCGCGTGCGTCTCGGCTCGCTCGCGCCGCTGTGGAAGGCTGAGGGGATCGACTTCCACCCCGCTGACGAGATCCCCTGGAGCGAGCGTTGAGCATCCATTCCTCCGCGACCGGTTCGCTGGTCATCCACTCCGCGCGCATCGTCGACGCCGGCGAGATCGTCGACGACGGCTGGGTGCGCTTCGCCGACGGAGCGGTCGTCGCGCGCGGGACGGGAACGACCTGGGAGCCGGCGGACGAGGTGCTCGACGCCGCAGGGATCGCCGGACCGGGGGCCGTCCTCACGCCGGGATTCGTCGACATCCACGGCCACGGCGGCGCGGGAGCCGCGTTCGATGACGGAGTCGACGCCATCCGCACGGGACGTGCGCTCCATCGCGCGCACGGCACGACGCGTGCCGTCGTGTCGCTGGTGACGGCGCCGCTCGACGAGCTCGCCCGCAGCGCCGCGCTGGTCGCCGATCTGATGGAGACGGATGCCGACATCCTCGGCTCGCACCTCGAGGGCCCGTTCCTCGATCCCGCGCACCACGGCGCTCATGAGCCGTCGCTGCTGCGCGCACCCGCCTCCGCCGACGTCGCACGCCTGCTCGAGGCCGGTCGCGGCACCGTGCGCCAGGTCACGATCGCGCCCGAGCTGCCGGGCGGGCTCGACGCGATCCGTCAGATCGTCGCCGCGGGCGCCGCGGCGGCCGTCGGACACACGAGTGCGGATGCCGCGATGGCCGTCGCCGCGTTCGAAGCCGGGGCATCGATCCTCACGCACGCCTTCAACGCGATGCCGGGCATCCACCACCGCGCCCCCGGACCCGTGCTCGCCGCGGCGGCGGACCATCGGGTGATCCTCGAAGCCATCGCCGACAACGTGCACCTCGATCCTCACGTGATCAAGCTCGTGTTCGACTCCGCGCCGGGCAGGGTGGCACTCATCACGGATGCCATGGCGGCGGCCGGCAGCGCCGACGGCCACTACGACCTGGGCGCGGTGAGCGTCACGGTCGAGAACGGCGTGGCGCGGGCGGACGACACGGGTTCGATCGCCGGCTCGACGCTCACGCAGGACGTCGCTCTGCAGCGAGCGGTGCAGGCGGGTGCGACGCTGCCCGAGGCGGTGCGCGCTCTGACAGAGGCTCCGGCGCGGGCCATCGGACGCGAGACGGTGCTCGGCACCCTCCGCGAGGGCATGACCGCCGATGCCGTGCTGCTGGACGCAGAACTGCACGTCGCGCGCGTATGGGTGGGACCACGGCTGCTCGGGTGACGAGAGCCGCGCATCGCGCGACGACGCGCAGCTCTGCGCTCTCCGGTCGTTCGTGAAGCGGGGTGGGAGGCCGCCTCTCCCCAGATCAGCGACCACATCCCCCTCATGGAGAGGGGGGCCGGGAACTCCTCCCCCGAGGCTCCCGACCCGCCCAGCCGGTGCAGTTGCCCCTCGCACCAGCGCCTGAAATCCGCCCCCCGGTGGAATTCGTACGGCTGTCTCTATGGGATGAGACGACGCGGATGCCGATTCATTACGCGAGTTCCCAGATTTTCTTCGAGATCTTTCTCCGGGGTCCGAGGAAATTAGTCAAGAACTGGGATTTATCAGGCGGACGAAAACCTCCGGAAGATCGCGTCGAGGGGTGGTCAAGCGACGAGATCCGGGAGAGAATGAAGAGACGCGTGATGAGATCCCCTCTTGCGCGTCTCTTCCTGTGGAGGCGTTCCTGCGCCCCAGGAGCGATGGATGACAGTGCACGAAGAGAACACACACCACGACGAGCCGATCGGCGATGCCGACCTGATCCTCCGCGCCCGCTCGGGCGACACGGAGGCCTTCGGCGAACTCTGGCGACGCCACTACCCGTCCGGCCTCTCGGTCGCGCGGTCGATCACCTCGTCGATCGACCCTGACGACCTCGTCCAGGAGTCCTACACCCGCATCTACCAGGCGATCGTCAAGGGCGGCGGGCCGAACGGCTCCTTCCGCGCCTACCTGTTCACCAGCATCCGCAACACCGCCGCGGCGTGGGGGCGTTCTCGTCGCGAGACCGCGATCGACGAACTCGACGCGGTCGCCGACCCCGAGAGCACCGATCAGGCCGCGAACGATGCTCTCGACCGCAGCCTCACGGCGCAGGCCTTCCGCAGCCTTCCCTCCCGCTGGCAGGAGGTGCTCTGGTACACCGAGATCGAGCAGATGAAGCCCCAGGAAGTGGCTCCGCTCCTCGGCATGAAGTCCGGCGCCGTCTCGCAGCTGGCGTTCCGCGCACGTGAAGGCCTGCGCGAAGCGTGGATCCAGGCGCATCTGCGCAGTGCGGCCCCCGGCTCGGACTGCCAGTGGACGATCGAGCACCTCGGCGCCTACTCGCGGGGCAACCTCGGCACGCGCGATCACAAGCGCCTCGAACTGCACCTCGACGAATGCGCGCGCTGCATGATCGTCGCCGCCGAGGCGAAAGACGTCTCGACGCGCCTCGCGCTGGTTCTCCTCCCTCTGGTGCTCGGCGTCACCGGCGCCGCGGGCTACCTCGCGACGCTGCAGGGCGGCGGCGCGCCGATCGTGGCCCTCGCCGCCATGCCGTCCAGCATCCCCGGGGGCGTCTTCGCGGGTGACGCAGGTTCATCCGGAGCCGTCGCACTCGGGGCAGGATCCGGGGGCGGCGCTGCCGGATCCACCGGAAGCGCCGGAGGCGGAGCGGGTGTCGCTGCCGGGGCGGGCACGTCCGGCGGCATTCTGACCGGGATGGGCGCCCTCGTCGGCGCGGGTTCCGCCGCTCTGGTCGTCGCCGGCGTCGTCGCTGCGGCGACGATCATCCCCGGCCTCGCCGGTGCCGAGCCCGCGACCTCGCTGCCGAGCGCCGCCGATGCGGACTCCTCCTCGATCACCTCCGATGTCGGACCCGACGCCTCGATGGACCTCGACGAGCCGATCGTGATCGAGCAGCCGATCGATGAGCCCGAGGAAGCACCTGCACCGCCGGCCGACGAGACCACCGCGCCGACGCCGACGGAGCACACGGGCCCGGTCGTCGCGCCGCCCGCGCCGCCCGTCGTGACGGACCCTGAGGACGAGACGGATCCCACCGACCCCGAGGGTCCGGGCGACGGGGAAGGCCCGACGGACCCCACCGACCCGACGGACCCGACCGACCCGACCGATCCGACCGATCCGACGGACCCCACCGATCCGACCGATCCGACGGACCCGACCGACCCCACGGACCCGACCGACCCGACCGATCCGACGGAGCCGGGCGTTCCGACCACCGCGCCGTCGTGGTCTGCGGCCACGATCTCCTTCCAGGGCCTGCGCGTGCACTACAGCGTGCCCGTCACGGGTGTTCCCGGAACGACCGTGGAGGCGCTGCTCGACGGCAGCCGAGGCGGCGGCGGCGAGGTCGTCCTGGACTCCCTCGGCCAGGGAACGATCGATCTTCGACCCGACCTGCTCCAGTACCTGCTCGCCTCCAGCACGACGGTCACGTTCCGCTACGTGCTCGCCGACGGCTCCGGTCCGTCCGCGGATACGACGCTGAACGCGCTCGGCGCGCCGATCGTGATCATCGAGCTGAGCGCGGACTCCGCCCTGGTTCAGGAGCAGACGCTGCTCGATGACAGCGCGGCAACGGTTCCGGTCGAAGAGGCCGCGCCGGCCGCACCCGCGCCGGCCGCACCCGTCGAGACAGCGCCCGCGGACCCCGCTCCCGTCACCCCCGCACCTGTCGAGGTCGCACCGGTCCCCGCTGCTCCTGCGGAGCAGGCTGCTCCCGCGGAGCAGGTCGCGCCCGTCGAGCAGGTCGCGCCCGTCGATACCGCACTGCCGCCGGCCGAGGAGCCCGCGCCCGCCGAATAGACTGGATCCATGCCTCAGGATTCCGCACCCGTCCCCGGCGTCGTCCGTCCGGTCATCACCGTTCTCGACGTCGTCCGTGCGATCGTGCTGGTCGTCGCCGTGGCTTCGCTCGCCCTGTGGGGATTCGCCAGCTGGTCGCTGCCGTGGAACGTCATCGCCGGCGTGGGCGCCCCGATCGTGGTGCTGCTGATCTGGGCGGTGTTCCTGTCGCCGCGTCCTGTCCTGCACGTGCATCCGTTCCTCCGGGCGGCCGTCGAGCTCTTCATCTACGTGGGCGTCACGATCGCCTGGTGGTCGATGGGTCAGGCGCTCATCGGCACCGCATTCGCGCTGGTCGCGATCGTCACCGGTGTCCTCAGCGGTCGACGCGCCCTGTCGTGAGGACGCGGTCGTGACCGCGCTGACGCTGCTGCAGGAGGCGCTCGGGTCCCTCGTGGACGTGAGCCCCGACGCGCTCGAAGACGCGCGGGCCGACCGCTCGGGTCATGCGGCCGCCGGGCGACCGCTGGCGGTCGTGCACGCCGAGAGCGTGGAGCACGTTCAGCAGACCATGCGGATCGCCACGGCCACCCGCACGCCGGTGGTCGTGCGGGGCGCCGGCACCGGCCTGGCGGGCGCGGCCAACGCGGGCGAGGGCGAGATCGTGCTCTCCACGCGCCGGATGAACGCGATCCTCGAGGTACGCCCCGACGATCTGCTCGCCGTCGTCGAACCCGGCATCCTCAACGCCGACCTCAACGATCAGCTCGCCGAACACGGTGTGTGGTGGGCTCCCGACCCTGCCAGTCGCGACATCTCCACGGTGGGCGGGAACATCGCGACCGGCGCAGGGGGTCTGCTCTGCGCCAAGTACGGCGTCGTGCGCGACGCGGTGCTCGGCGTCGACCTGGTCCTCGCCGACGGGCGTCTCCTGCACCTCGGTCACCGCAGCGTCAAGGGCGTGACCGGCCTCGATCTCACCTCGCTGGTGATCGGCTCGGAGGGCACGCTCGGCGTCGTGGTGGGCGCCACCCTGAAGCTGCGCCGCCTCGTCGCCGGCGATGTCTGCACCGTGACCGCGACCTTTCCCGGGGTCCGCGCGGCAGCCGCGGCATCCGCCGCCGTCACGGCCGCCGGCGTGCAGCCCGCGATCATGGAGCTGATGGATGCCGCGAGCCTCGCGGCGGTGCATGCTCTGCTCGCGCTTCCGGCCCCTGCTCCGGGAGCGGCGCAGCTGACCATCCGGACCGACGGACCGGCGGCAGCCGCGGAGGCCGACACCATCGCGGAGGTCCTGCGCGCCCACGAAGGGCTCACGACCGTCTCGCACGACCGGGAGGAGGGCGAGCGACTGCTCGCGATCCGGCGATCGATGCACGCGGCGATGGCCTCGCTCGGCACCACCCTGATCGAAGACGTGTCGGTGCCGCGCAGCGCGATGCCCGAGATGTTCGACGAGATCGCGCGCATCGAACGCGACTTCGGTCTCACGATCCCCACGGTCGCGCACGCCGGCGACGGCAACCTGCATCCGAACTTCATCTTCGAAGGGTCCGACACCCCGGCGCACGTCTGGGCGGCGGCGGATGAGCTGTTCCGCGCGGCGATCCGCCTCGGCGGCACGCTGACCGGCGAACACGGCATCGGCGTCCTGAAGCGGCGCTGGCTCGCCGACGAGCTCGGCGAGGACCAGTGGCAGCTGCAGCGTCAGATCGCCGCGGTGTTCGATCCGCTCGGCATCCTCAACCCCGGAAAGGTCTTCGCGCCCGATGCCTGACATCCATGTGAGCGCCGCCGTGATCGTCGACGACGCCGGACGCGTGCTCGTCGTGCGCAAGCAGGGCACGACGAGGTTCATGCAGCCGGGAGGCAAGCCCGAGCCCGGCGAATCGCCCGCGCAGACGCTGATCCGCGAACTGCACGAGGAGCTCGGGCTGCAGCTGGACGAAGCCGATCTGCACCCACTCGGCACATTCATCTCCGAGGCGGCCAACGAGCCGGGTCATCGCGTCGTCGCCGAGGCCTTCGCGACGACCATCGATCCGGAGGCCGTCTCGGTGCAGGCCGAGCTCGCCGAGCTGCGCTGGATCACCCCCGCCGACACCGCGACGCTGCCGCTCGCGCCGCTGAGCACCGAGCACCTGCTGCCCATCGCCTGGCCGGCGCCCACGCCCTGACGGCAGGCCGGCACGCGGGATCAGGCCGATTCCGGCGGGGCCTCGCGAGACTAGATGCCCTGCCAGGCGGGCTTGTTGGCGAACGTGTAGCGGTAGTAGTCGGCGAGTCGAAGGCTCGATGCCGCTGCCTCGTCGACGACCACCGTGGCGTGCGGGTGCAGCTGGATCGCCGAACCGGGCAGGAAGGCCGTGAGCGGCCCCTCGACCGCGTCGGCGACCGCCTGCGCCTTTCCCTCGCCGAACGCCAGCAGCACGAGGTGGCGGGCCTTGAGGATCGTGCCGAGACCCTGAGTGATGCAGTGCCGGGGCACGTCGTCGATCGAGTCGAAGAAGCGGGCGTTGTCTTCGCGGGTCTGCTCGGTGAGCGTCTTGACGCGCGTCTGCGAGGCGAACGACGACCCCGGTTCGTTGAAGCCGATGTGGCCGTCGGTGCCGATGCCGAGGATCTGCAGGTCGACGCCTCCCGCGGCGGCGATCGCGGCCTCGTAGTCGTCGCCGGCGTGCTGGATCGTCGCCTCGGCCCCGTTCGGCACATGGATGCGCTGCGGGTCGAGCCCCAGCGGCTCGACCACCTCGCGCGTGATCACCGAGCGGTAGCTCTCGGGATGGGCGGGGTCGATGCCGACGTACTCGTCGAGGGCGAAACCGCGGACCTGCGACACGTCATGGCCGGCCAGCTGCGTGCGCAGAGCCAGGTACACCGGCAGCGGAGTGGATCCGGTGGCGAGTCCCAGCACCGCATCGGGGCGGCGCTCGATGAGCTCCACGATCTCGGTGGCGACAAGCGCGCCGGCAGCTGCCGCGTTCTCGACGATGACGACCTCAGCCATGGGGGACGATCTCCTTCTCGGGTACGGATGCGCCCACCAGTGCGGCGCCGAAAGCTGCAGCCGGGGAACCCGCGGGAAGCAGTTCGATTCTCTCATCGAGACGCAGCGACCGCATGAACGGTGACGCCTCGGCGCCGGCGTGCAGTGCGGCGCGGATGCCGTCTTCGAGGCGAGAGCCGAGTGCGGTGAGTCCCCCGCCGATCACGACGGTCTCGACATCCGCCGACAGCACGAGCACCCGCACCGCCGCGGCGGCGCCGTGATAGAGGTCGCTCCGCAGCGCCAGGGCCACCGCGTCGCCGGCGTCGGCGGCGTCGAAGATGTCTCTGATCGGGAGAGCGCCGGGGCGTCCCCAGGCCTTCGCCAGGGCGCCTCCGCCGCAGAACGTCTCGATGCAGCCGAGCTGTCCGCAGCCGCACAGGCGTCCGTTCGGGTCGACCGAGAGGTGTCCGACCTCGCCGGCGGTTCCCCGCGCACCGCGCCAGATGCGCCCCTCGCTGACGATCCCGGCTGCGACTCCGGTGCCGAGGTTGAGGTAGGCCATGGACCCTGCGGCCCCGCTCAGAACGGCGGCGCCGAGCGCTGCGGCCTTGACGTCGTTCTCCACCCGGAACGGCACGCCCAGCATCCGCTCGGCGCGTGCGGCGAGATCGAGCGACTGCACGCCGAGGTTGACCGCGTGATCGACCCGGCCCTCCTCGACGTCCACGAGACCGGGGATGCCGACGCCGACCGAGCCGATCGACGAGACCGGGAACGCCGTCTCGTCGGCGAGTGCGGTGACGGCCATGACGATGCTCTCGACGACGGCGTCCGCACCCCAGCCGGTCGACCTGCGGATGCGTCCGAGGATGTCGCCGGAGGGCGCGACGGCGACGGCGTCGATCTTCGTGCCGCCGACGTCCAGGCCCACTCGAATCGGCCGACCGGTGCGGTCGGCCGCGTCAGCCCCGGTCATCGGAGGTCGCGTGCTTCGGTCGTGGCGGCGCGGGTCACGACACTCCCAGCTGTCCGGACAGCACCATCACCGCGGCTCCGCGCAGCACGATGTCGTCCTGGTGGGTACGGCGCACGACGACGTCTTCGAAGACGCCCTCGAGGGTCCGCGCGTGCAGGGTCTCGATCGCGGCGTCGATGAGGATGCCGTCGAGCAGGTCGGCGGGTCCCGAGAGCACGACCTCGGAGAGGTCGAGTGCGGCGACGATCGGCGCGATGGCGATCGCCATCCGTGTTCCGGAGTCGCGGAGGATCTCATCGCGCGCGCCGGGATCGGCGGCGAGGGCCTCGCGCATCCGGCTGACGCTGAGCCAGGCTTCCAGGCATCCGTCCTTGCCGCAGGCGCAGCGGGGTCCGCCATCGGTCCCGACGACGACGTGTCCGATCTCTCCCGCCGCGAACCGGCTGCCGAGCAGTGGCTGGCTGCCGGTGATGAGGCCGGCGCCGACGCCGCGGCCGAGCTTGATGAGCATGAAGTCGGCCTTCGCGTCGCCGAACGTGTATTCGGCGAGCACGGCCGCGTTGGCGTCGTTGCGGGCGAGCACCGGAAGATCGAGGTCGACGCTCAGCTTCGCCTCGAGCGGGAAGTTCGACCAGCCGAGGTTCGGCGAGCTCAGCACGACGCCGTCGGGGCGCACGACTCCCGGGGTGCCGATGCCGACGCCCAGGAGCGGCTGCGTGGACGCGGCGACCAGGGTGCGGGCGAGTTCGAGGGCCGCGGCGTAGGCGGCATCGCCGTCCGGGGACTCCGGACGAGCGACCTCACGACGCTCGAGCACGTCGCCGTCGAGGCTGAGGACCGCTCCCTCGAACGCGGTCGGACCGGAGAGGTCGAGACCGATGATCTGGTGGCCGACACGATCGATGTCGATCAGGATCGGGGGCTTGCCCGGACCGACGGCCTCGCGCACGCCCATCTCGATGACGATGCCGTCGGCGATGAACTCGGCGACCAGGTCGGAGATGGTGACACGGGTGAGCCCGGTCTCCCGCGAGAGGTCTGCGCGGCTCATCGCTCCGGCGTGGTACAGCGTCTGCAGCACGAGCGCGCGGTTGTGACCGCGGGCATGCTCGGGGAGCACCTTGGAGCGCGAGCGCAGGTGGCGGCCGGGCCCGAAGGCGTGCGTGTTCGCACCGCCGTACTCCGACGGTGGTGCGGCGCGCTGTTCATCCGAAACGGACATGTTTGTTAGTAGACCTTACGAACAAAATTTGTGCAACCTCTGCCGCGGGACGCGCGGCGAGGGTTACCGAAACGTTACATTACTTTCGATACTGCGTCGGGGGTGATTCCGAGAGCTCCACGAGCCGTGAGACGAGACGCGTGACGATCTCCTCCCGTGCCGCGATCGTGAGCGGTTTCCCGGGGACGCCGGGGCGTCTCTGGTCGGGCGCAGGGCCGTCTTGGGGACGATACCGCACGCCCATGGCCCGAAGGCGGCGGAGGTGTGTCGGAAGGCGTCGTGCGAAGTCCGCATAGGCCCTCGGCTCCCCTCCCTCCCACAGCCGCTCGGCGATCGCCGACAGCCGAGGGAACATCGCGAAGTCGAGCCGGTCCCTGGTCGGCAGATGTTCGCTCCAGACGTTCGCCTGCCCGCCCACGGCGCCCTCCTCGACACGGAGCGAGTACGCCCGCTCGATGGTCAGCGGCGGACCCACCCGGATGGGCTCCTCCACCGACTCCGACTGCGGGTAGTCGAGGTACGCCTCCAGATCGGGGCACGCCACGACCGGGATTCCGCGACGCAGCGCTTCGCGCATCGCGACCGGCCCCCGCCAGGCGAGCACGCGGACACCGTCCGGCACCTCTCCCTCGAGCACCTCGTCCCAGGCCAGCGCGGTCCGTCCGCGGCTGCGCACATGGGCCACGAAATGCGCGGTGAACCACGGCTGCACGTCATGCGGGGTGGCGAGCCCGAGCTGCTTCATCCGCTCGGCGGCCGCCGGGCTCTCGGCCCACTCCGTGACCGGAACCTCGTCGCCGCCGATGCCGATCCACTCGCTGTCGAACACCTCGCACAGTGCGTCGATCGCGGCGCGGCCGAACGCCAGCGACGCCTCGGTCGGCGCGAGCGTGCGCGGATTCACGCCGAAGCGCTCCCACGGCGCGGTGACCGGCTCGCCGACGTCGGTGTTCCCGAGCTCCGGGTACGCCGCGAGCCCCGCCTGGATATGGCCGGGCAGCTCGACCTCCGGCACGATCGTGACGAACCGATCGGCGGCGTGAGCGACGAGGTCGCGCAACTGCTCGGCCGAGTAGAACCCCTCGTGCACTCCGGGTTCGACGGTCGCGAGCGGTCCGTGGCCGAGCTGCGTCGCCTCACGGCGGGAGCCGACCTCGGTCAGCCGCGGATAGCCCGGCACCTCGAAGCGCCAGCCCTGGTCGTCGGTGAGGTGAAGGTGCAGCACGTTGAGATGGTGGTCGGCGAGCAGGTCGATGAGTCGGCGCACCTCGTCCACGGGACGGAAGTGCCGGGCCACATCGAGCATCACCCCGCGCCAGCCGTACGCGGGCGCTCCCTGCCAGACGCCGGCCGGAAGGACCGCCGACACGGCGTCGCGATCCTTGAGCTGCCGCAGGGTGGCGCTGCCGCGGAACACTCCCGCCGGGCTCGCGCCGCGGATCTCGATGCCGTCGGCGCCGATGGTCAGCCGGAAGGCCTCCTCCCCGACGCGTGCGCCCTCGGCGAAGTCATCCCCGATGCCGGCGTCGACCACGAGGCGGATCGGCGGCGCTCCCGCGGACGCTCCTCCCCCGCCCAGCCACGCCATCGAGCCCTCGAGCCCCGGCGCACCGATGATCGGCGTCTCCGACGACCAGCGGAACCCGGGGGCGGACGAGTCGATGCGGGCGTCGATGCGCGGCACGGTCGCACGATGCGCGGGCGGCGGCATCCGCAGAGCCCGCCCCGGCGTCGATCCGGTGACCTCTCCGGCGGCGATCACGGGCACGCCCCCGACGAGCACCTCGACGATGCCGGTCGGCGCCTCCCGCGGCTTCTCGAAGGTCGCCCCCGCGGCGATGGTCCGCGGATCGAGCAGCACGAGATCGGCCGTGGCGTCCTCGCGGATGATGCCGCGCGGAGCATCCCCGCGATCCAGGCCCAGTCGTGCGGCGGGAGTGCCGGAAAGGTGCCGGATCCCCTCCTCGAGGGTGAGGATGCCGAGTTCGCGCACGTAGTGCCCGAGGTAGCGCGGGAAGGTGCCGCGACCCCGCGGATGCGGGCGGGCGCCGATCAGGATGCCGTCGCTGCCGGCCGTGTGCCGCGGATGCCGCATGATCGCGCGGACGTTCTCCTCGTCGCCGATGTGCATGAGGATGCCGGTGGCGCCGGCATCCTCGATGATCGTGTCGAGCACGACGTCGACGGCACGGCGGCCTGTCGTCGCGGCGATCTCGGCGACCGTGCGCCCGACGAGGTCGGCGAGCGCGGGGTTCGCGACCCCGGAGATCTGGATCGCCGACCAGTCGGCCTTCTCACCGTGGAAGCCGTCGCAGCCGATCTCCTCGAGCTCGACGCGCACCTCCTCACGGCCGTCCGCATCGAGTGCGGAGAGGGCGTGCAGCAGGTCGCCGGTCGCGGCGAGCCGGCTGGGCAGCAGGGCTGACAGCGTCGTCGCGCCCGGGAGGTACGGGTAGGTGTCGAGCGTCACGTCGACGCCCTCGGCGATCGCCTCGTCGACCACGGCGAGCAGCTCGCCCGCACGCCCGCGGTTCGGGGCGAAGTTCATCGTCGCGTGGGTCAAGTGGATCGGGCAGCCGGTGCGCCGGCCGATGTCGAGGGCCTCGCGGTAGGCGTCGAGCGCCCCCGCGCCGTAGCTGCGGGTATGCGGCGCCCAGTATCCGCCGCGCTCGGCGACGACACGGCAGAGCGCCTCGAGCTCGTCGGTGTCGGCGTACATGCCGGGCGTGTAGGTGAGGCCGCTGGACATCCCGAAGGCGCCGGCGTCGAGAGCCTGACCGAGCAGGTCCGACATCGCCCCGATCTCGGCCGGCGTCGCGCGCCGGTTCTCGTGCCCGACGACCATCATGCGGAGGTTCCCCTGCGGTACCAGCACGGCGGCGTTCGCGACGGCCGCCGCGTCGATCGCCGCGAGGAGGTCGTCCATCGTGCGCCAGGGCGCGGATGCCGGCACGCCGTTCCAGCCGGCGATCTGCGCGGGGATGACGGATGCCGTCGCGTCGTCGAGCGGTGCGTAGCCGAGGCCGTCCTGCCCGAGCACCTCCGTCGTGACGCCCTGCCGGATCTTCGCGTCGTGCGCGGCGCCGGTCAGGATCGCGAGGTCGCTGTGCGCGTGCATGTCGATGAAGCCGGGCGAGAGGACGAGACCCGTCGCGTCGATCTCGACGGTTCCCTCGGGCAGCTCGAGCTCGGGGGAACCGGCATCCGCGCTCTTCACGATCGCGACGATCCTGGCCCCTTCCACCGCCACGTCGGCCGTGTACCGCGGAGCACCGGTGCCGTCGACGACGGTCGCCGCACGATAGACCCGCACGAGACCGGCCGCCGCCTTCTCCGCGCTCAGAAGCATGTCGCCACCGCTCCGATCACGCGGGGGTCCGCGGCATCCGGATCGTCGATGACGGCGACGACCTTCCACTTGTCGAAGGCGGTGCACGGGTGCGAGAGCCCGAGTCGCACGACCTCGCCCACCGACACCGCGGCCCCTTCGTCGAGACGGAGGAACGCGTGCTGGTCGTTGAGGGCCGTGATCTCGCCGGCGATCGACTGCGGCACGGGCAGATCGATGTCGAACGGCACGTCACGTCGTCCGGCATCGAGCAGGGCGAGGCCGTCCTCCGGCTGCGAGAGCACGCGCGCCCAGGCGTGCATGGCCGATCGCAGTGGAGCCGTGCCGGTCAGCTCACCGAACGGCGACATCCGGCTGTAGAAGCCGTCGTCATGGATCTGGAAGGCACCCGACCGCAGCACGACGTCGGCGCGCTCGCTGCGCGCCAGCACGGCTGCCGCACGGTCGGGGAACGAACTGCCTCCTGCACTGAGCACCGGACGGATGCCTTCGGGATACGTCAGCCGCTCGTGCAGGTCGACGAGCGTCTGCAGGTACCGGTCCACGGCGGCGACCGAGGCATCGCTGCGGTCCGGTCCGAAAGGGCCCTCGTAGCCGGCGACACCGGCGAGCCGCAGACCCGGGGCCACGGAGATCGCCCCGGCGATGCGCTCGCCCTCCTCGACCGTGCGGGCGCCGGTGCGACCAGCCGCGCCGCCGAGTTCCACCAGGACGTCGAGCGGCCGGTCCACGTCTGCCAGCGCCGCCGCCAGGATCTCCACGCCGGCGAGCGAGTCCGCCCAGCACAGGATGCGCAGCCCCTCGTCGGCCGCGAGCAGTTCACCGAGGCGCGCGGCGGCAGCCGCGTCGGTGACGGCGTTCGCGATGAGGACCGTCGGCACGCCCGCGTCGACGGCGACCTCGGCCTGCCAGGGGGTCGCCACGGAGATGCCCCACGCGCCGGCATCGAGCAGGCGCTGCCAGAGCGCCGGCGCCATCGTCGTCTTGCCGTGCGGCGCCAGGAGCACGCCCCGGTCGTGGGCCCACGAGAACACGGTCGCCTCGTTGTGCGCGAGCGCGTCCTCATGCACCGTCAGCACCGGGGTGACGAGATCGGAGAGGTGCAGCTCCGCACCGGCGACCTCTGAGAGATGCAGCCCGGATGCACGGGCCGGAAAGCCCTTCACCCAGGCGCCGAGAAGGGGGTCCGGAATTTGTAGAGGCACCTAACAAGGCTACTAGGGTGGAACCATGACCGCGAAGACCCGAGTTTCGACCGACGCCGCCCCCGCCCCCGCGCACACCTTCTCGCAGGGCGTCCGCAAGGGACCGATCGTGCAGGTGTCCGGCCAGGGTCCCGTCCACCCCGAGACGAACGAGTACCTGTTCCCCGGTGACGTCGCCGCGCAGACCACCCGCACGCTCGAGAACGTCAAGGCGATCGTCGAGGCCTCCGGTGCGACGTTCGACGACGTCGTGATGCTGCGCGTCTATCTCACCAAGCGCGAGGACTTCCCGATCATGAACGAGGCCTACGGGGCCTTCGTGACCGCGCACACGACCAGCGGAGTGCTCCCCTCGCGCACCACCGTCTTCACCGGTCTGCCCCGCGAGGAGATGCTGGTCGAGATCGACGGACTCGCCGTCATCGGCTGACTCTCTTTTTTTCCGGCGTCATCTGCGCCGAGGACCGTTGCCTCCCCGTTATCTCCCATCCCGTACTATTGAGCAAAAGGACACGCGAGAACCGGGGGGTGAAGTTCGTGACCGATGTGATCTCCGTGCCGGGCGCAGCAGCAGGGGCGAGGGGCGACGACGACGCACCCACCTCCGTGATCGCACCCACCGGCACTCCCACCGACGCCATGCCGCCCGCCGACGGCGACCAGCCGCTGGCCTGGGCGCCCATCGAACCGGCTCCGAAGAAGCGCCGTCTCGGCCTGTGGATCGGGATCGGCATCGGAGTCATCGTGCTCGGTGCCGGTGCGGCCTCGACGATCCTCATCGCCCCGGGCACGACGGTCGCCGGCATCCCCGTGGGATTCATGACTCCCGGCGCCGCCGCAGACGCGATCAACGCGCACCTCGCCGAGACCGAGGTCGTCCTCACCGGTGAGGGCGAGGGGACCGTGCTGACCGGTGCCGACCTCGGCGCCACCGTCGATGCGACGGCCCTCGCCGACGAGGCGTTCGCCGCCGCACCGATGTGGAACCTCGGCGCCTGGATGGGCGACCCGGTGCCTGCCGACATCGCCTTCGACACGGAGCTGGCGACGAGCGCGCTGCGCGCCGCGGTGCCGAGCAGCTTCGAAGACCCGGTCGACGCGGGCGTGACCTTCGACGCGGCGACCGCGGCCTACGTCACGACCCCGTCCGAGACCGGAACCGGCATCGACGTGTCTGCGCTCAACGCCGCATTCGTCGACGCCATCGCCGACGGCAGCAAGACCGTCGAGTTCCCGGGCGGCCCGGCCGAAGCACTCCCCGCCGTCTCCGACGACGATGCCGCCGCGACCGCCGCGAAGCTCAACACCATGCTCACCACGATCGGCTTCTACGTCGGCGAGGAGCGCACGGTGCCCATCGATCCGGCTACCGCCGCGACGTGGCTCACCGTGGTCGATGTCGACGGCCAGCTGCGCATCGAGGCCGACCCGCAGGCGATCAAGGCCACCTCCGACTACCTCGGCCTGGTCGTCGACCGTGCGCCGGTCAACGCGACGAGCATCGTCGACTCGGCGGGCAATGTGCTCCGCGACGAGCAGGCCGGCGTCACCGGCCGCACCGTCGGCGACACGTCCGGCGTCGCCGAGGACTTCGCCCAGCAGCTCGCTGCAGGCGACGGCGTCTTCCCGCTCGACGTCACCGAGGTCCCGTTCGAGACGGTCACGCTGTTCCGCAAGATCGACGTCGACCTCGGCTCGCAGCGCGCCACGCTCTACGAGAACGGCAATGTCGTGAACTCCTGGGCGGTGTCCACCGGGCTTCCGGGCACGGCGACCCCGACCGGCAACTTCAAGGTCTTCGCGCACACGCGCATGCAGGACATGGGTTGCTACCCCGGAGCCCCGTACTGCACCGAGAACGTGCCGTGGATCACCTGGTTCACGACGAACATCGGCTTCCACGGCACCTACTGGCACAACAACTTCGGCAACCGCATGAGCCACGGCTGCGTCAACCTGCCGATCGACCTGGCCAAGTACGTCTACGACTGGTCGCCCGTCGGCCTCGAGGTCTCGGTCCACAACTGACCTCTCCTCGCGGAGATGCACGAAGGGGCCGGATGCGATTCGCATCCGGCCCCTTCGTCTTCCGTCAGCGCAGTGCGTCGACGATGCCGTTCAGCGTGCTGGACGGGCGCATGGCCTTCTCGACGAGCGCGACGTCGGGACGGTAGTAGCCGCCGATTTCGACCGGCTTTCCCTGCACCGCGTTGAGCTCGGAGACGATGGTCTCCTCGTTCTTCGCAAGCGTCTCCGCGATCGGCGCGAAGGACGCGGCGAGCTCGGCATCCTTCGTCTGCGCAGCCAGCTCCTGAGCCCAGTACAGGCTCAGGTAGAAGTGGCTGCCGCGGTTGTCGATCGTGCCGAGCGCACGACCCGGTGAACGGTCCTCCTCGAGGAAGGTGCCGGTCGCGGCATCCAGCGTCTCGGCGAGCACGCGGGCCTTCTCGTTGCCCGTGCGGTCGGCGAAGTGCTCGAGCGAGGCCGCCAGCGCGAAGAACTCGCCCAGCGAGTCCCAGCGGAGGTAGTTCTCCTCGACCAGCTGCTGCACGTGCTTGGGCGCCGATCCGCCGGCACCGGTCTCGAACAGGCCGCCGCCCGCGAGGAGCGGGACGATCGAGAGCATCTTGGCGCTCGTGCCCACCTCGAGGATTGGGAACAGATCGGTGAGGTAGTCGCGCAGCACGTTGCCGGTGACCGAGATCGTGTCGAGCCCGTGGCGCATCCGCGCGAGCGTGTAGCGCGTGGCCTCCTCGGGCGCGAGGATCGTGATCGTCAGACCCTTGATGTCGAGGGTGGCGAGGCCCTGGTGCACCTTGGCGATGATCTGCGCGTCGTGCGAGCGGTTCGCGTCGAGCCAGAACACGGCAGGCACGTTGCTGGCGCGAGCGCGGTTGACGGCGAGCTTGACCCAGTCCATCACCGGGATGTGCTTGGTCTGCGTCGCGCGCCAGATGTCGCCCTTGCCGACCTGATGCTCGATCAGCACCGTTCCCTCACTGTCGAGCACCTGGACGATGCCGTCCGCAGCGATCTCGAACGTCTTGTCGTGGCTGCCGTACTCCTCGGCCGCCTGCGCCATGAGACCCACGTTGGGCACCGTGCCGATGGTCGCGGGGTCGAGCGGACCGTTCGCGATCACGTCGTCGATCACGGCCTGGTAGACGCTGGCGTACGACGAGTCCGGGATGACGGCGAGCGTATCGGCCTCGCCGCCGTCCTTGCCCCACAGCTTGCCGCCGTTGCGCACGAGCGCGGGCATGGACGCATCGACGATGACGTCGCTCGGAACATGCAGGTTCGTGGTGCCCTTGTCGGAGTTCACGTAGGACAGGCGCGGACCTTCGGCGATCGCCTTGTCGAAGGCGGCCGCGATCTCGTCGCCGCCGGCCACGTTCGCCAGTCCGGTGAGGATGGAGCCGAGGCCGTCGTTCGCGCTGAGGCCGGCAGCGGCGAGCTGGTCGCCGTACTGCGCGAACACGTCCGCGAAGAACGCCTTCACGACGTGGCCGAAGATGATCGGGTCGCTGACCTTCATCATCGTCGCCTTGAGGTGCACCGAGTAGAGGATGTCGTCGGCCTTGGCCGTCGCCAGCGTCTCGGCGAGGAAGGCGTCCAGCTCCTTGGCGGAGAGGAACGTCGCGTCGATGATCTCGCGCGGCAGGACCTTGAGGCCCTCCTTGAGCACGGTGACGGTGCCGTCGGCGGCCGTGTGACGGAAGCTCAGGACGTCGTCGTGAGCGGCCACCCAGGAGCGCTCGTTGTGCTTGAAGTCGTCATGGCCGAGAGTGGCCACGCGCGTCTTCGAGCCCTCTGCGAACGGCTTGTTGCGGTGCGGGTGCTTCTTGGCGTAGTTCTTCACCGCCAGGGGTGCCCGCCGGTCGCTGTTGCCCTCGCGGAGCACGGGGTTGACCGCGGATCCCTTGATGCGGTCGTAGCGGGCGCGCACGTCCTTCTCCTCAAGCGAGGACGGCTCGTCCGGGAAGTCGGGGATGTCGTAGCCCTGCTTCTGCAGCTCGGCGATCGCGCCCTTCAGCTGCGGGATGGATGCCGAGATGTTCGGCAGCTTGATGATGTTCGCCTCGGGCAGCGTGGCGAGGCCGCCGAGCTCGGCCAGCGAGTCGCCGACCTGCTGCTCCGGGGTGAGCTTCTGCGGGAAGGCGGCGAGGATGCGGCCGGCGAGCGAGATGTCGCGGGTCTCGACCTCGATGCCGGCCTGGCCGGTGTAGGCCTGGATGATCGGCAGGAAGGAGGCGGTGGCAAGTGCCGGCGCCTCGTCTGTGTAGGTGTAGATGATGGCGTCGTCGGTCACCAGGAGGTTCTCCGTTCGCGGGGTCTTTTTGTCTCGATACCAAGATACCTGAGCGGCTCTGGCCGCGTGGGCCGCGCGCCTCGCCGACGGCATCCGCACGCACTCCCGTTGCGGCCGTGAGCGAAATGTTCCGCCGAAGCGTGTGCCTCCGCGCGGGAGGGGTTAGCCTGGGATCATGTCCGAACTGCGCATGGTCGAACTCTCCGCCGCGACGATCGTCGCCGTGAACAACCTGTCGCTCAAGCCCGGACAGGAGCAGTTCCTCGCACCCGTCTCCTACGGGATCGCGGCCACTGTCATCAACCCGCAGACGTCCTGGCAGCGGGTGATCCTCGATCGCAACGAGGTCGTGGGGTTCGTCAGCGCGAACTTCGACGGCGAGGCGCCCGAGGAGCACTTCCGATCGGTGCTCTGGCGCATCAACGTCGACGCCGACGACCAGGGCCGCGGCGTCGGACGCTTCGCGGTGGAGGCGCTCATCGAAGAGGCGCGCCAGCGCGACGTCGACCATGTGAACGTGATCTACGAAGCGGGCGACGGAGGACCGGAGACGTTCTTCCACCGCGTCGGCTTCACTCCCGTCGGAGAGACGGCGTACGGCGAGGTCATCGCCGAGATCCGCGTCACCCCTTAGACCGGCGGCGGGGTCTCGAATCCCCTCCCCCATCGAGACTCCGTCGCCTCTGAACGTCCATCGGCGGGACCGCTCCCATCGTGATGGTCACGAATATGTTGCGAGCGACCACAAAAAGCTTGCGCTCTCCCATCGGTCGTGCCTATCATCGCTGCAGAGGCGTTAGCGAAACGCTTCGACAGTTTTCCCGCACGACGACGATGGAGTCACGATGACGACGATCCACGAGGTGGCCGAGGCCGCCGGCGTATCGATCAGCACCGTCTCCTACGCGCTCAGCGGCAAGCGTCCCGTGAGCGAGAAGACCCGCCTCCGCATCGAGGATGCCGCACGCGTGCTCGGATACGAGCCCGATGCCGGAGCCCGGATGCTGGCCGGCCGCCGCACCCACATCTTCGCGCTGACCGAGCCTCTGCGCGCCGACACGCACGCCCCGACGCACATGGCGTTCGTGCTGGCAACCGCGGTGGCTGCGCGCCGGCGCGGGTACGACATCCTGCTGCTGACCGAAGAGCAGGCCTCCGAGGGGATGAACCGCGTCGCGGCCAGCAACCTCGTCGACGCGATCCTCGTGCTCGATGTCGCGCCGGACGACGAGCGTGCGGCGATCGCACGGTCCGTGCGCACCCCCACCGTCTTCATCGGCATCCCCGACGATCAGGTGGGGCTGACCTGCGTCGACCTCGACTTCGAGGCGGCCGGACACCTGGCCGTCGATCGCCTGGCGGATGCCGGGCACGCCCGCATCACGCTCCTCGGGCAGACGGAGGTGTCGTACCGGAAGTCGAACTTCCCGCGGCGGCTGCTCCACGGGGTCCAGGATCGTGCGCTCGAGCGCGGCGTCGGACTCGACTGGGTGACGACCGGAGCGTCGGTCACCGACATCGTCGCCGTGCGCGCGGCCGCCGAGGCCGCGATCGAACGCGGCACCCGGGCGTTCATCGTGCACGCGGTCGATGACGTGCACGCCGCGCTGCTCGCGGTGCTCGACGAGAAGGGACTGCGCGTCGGCCACGACGTGTCCGTCATCTCCGCCGCCGCATCCTTCGACACCACGACCCTGCCGGTCCCGGTCGACACCATCCCGCTCGTGCCGCAGCAGTCCTGCGAGCTCGCCGTCGACCTCGCGGTGCGCCGCCTGGAGGAGGCGAACGTGCAGCCCGGCATCCATCTCATCCCTCCCGAATACCGCTCCGTCGGATCCGTCATCTCCTCTCAGGACTGACCCCGCCGGAGCTCCGCTTCCGCATGCGCGTTGTCGAAACGCTTCGACGATTCGCTCCCCCACAACTGAACACCCGACCCAGAGAAGTGTCCGGCCCGATGGGCCACCGAGAAAGGAGTGCCGACGATGGCACGCAACATCCGCAGGACGAAGGCGCTGGCCGTGATGGCGGCGCTCACCGCCACCGGGATCGCACTGAGCGGCTGCACCGCCGGCTCCGGCGATGACGGCGGTGACGGTCAGACCCTCAAGCTCTGGCACTACGAGGGCGCCGACAGCGCGATGGGCAAGGCGTGGGCCGAGGCCATCAAGATCTTCGAGGAGGAGACCGGCGCGACGGTCGAGTTCGAGGAGAAGTCCTTCGAGCAGATCCAGAAGACCGCCAGCCAGGTGCTCGACACCGACGCCGCCCCCGACCTGATGGAGTTCAACAAGGGCAACGCGACCGCCGGCTTCCTCGCATCGACCGGGCTGATCTCCAACATCTCGGACGCCGTCGAGGAGTACGGCTGGGACGAGAAGCTCGCCCCCTCCCTACAGACGACGGCCAAGTACTCCGAGGACGGCGTCATGGGCGGCGACACCTGGTTCGGTGTGCCGAACTACGGCGAGTTCGTCGGCGTCTACTACAACGAAGACGCCTTCGCCGAGGCGGGGCTCACGATCCCGACGACCTACGACGAGTTCGTCGACGTGCTCGACGCGTTCGTCGCCCAGGGCATCACCCCGCTGGCCGAGGCCGGTGCCGAGTACCCGCTCGGGCAGCTCTGGTACCAGCTCGCGCTCATGGAGGGCGACCGCGGTTTCGTGGACGACTACCAGCTGTACAAGAACCCGGTCGACTGGCAGGGCCCCGAGATCACCTCGGCGACCGAGACGCTGAAGGAGTACGTCGACAAGGGCTACATCGCCTCGGACGTCTCTTCGGTCAAAGCCGAAGATGCCGGTGTCTCGTTCATCAACGGCACCTCGCCCATCTTCGTGTCCGGGTCCTGGTGGTTCGGACGCTTCGTCGCCGAGGCGACCGGCTTCGACTGGAGCATGACCGCGTTCCCCGGCGCCGACCTCTCCCTCGGTTCCTCGGGCAACCTCTGGGTCGTCCCGGAGAACGCCGCCAACAAGGAGCTCGCCTACGAGTTCATCGACATCACGATGCGCCCCGAGATCCAGGCGATCATCGGCAACAACGGCGGCCTGCCGGTCGCCGCCGACACGGCCGACATCACCGATGAGAAGAGCGCCGCCCTGATCGAGACGTTCAACGGCGTGCTCGACGCGGACGGCCTCGCGTTCTACCCGGACTGGCCCGCCCCCGGCTTCTACGACGTCATCGTCCAGGAGCTCCAGGGTCTGATCACCGGTTCGCAGGATGCCGAGACCACCGACGCCAACCTCGGCGAGCAGTACGACGAAGGCACCGCGGACTTCCGCTGATCCTCGCTCGCGGGGGCGGCAGCCGACACGGTGCCGCCCCCGCCATCCCCAGGAGATGAACATGTCACTCGCCACACGCGAGGGCCGCACCAAGCTGCCGCCCGAACAGCCGTCCATCCCGCAGCGCAGCGGCGGGACCGGGGCGTATTGGAAATACCTGCTCCCCGGCTTCGTGCTCCTTCTCGTCGTCGTCATCGTGCCGCTCGTCTGGAACCTGTACCTGACGTTCACGAAATGGAAGGGCGTGCGCGCTCCGGAGTTCATCGGGCTCGAGAACTGGCAGAAGATCCTCACCGACAGCGACTTCTGGACGTCGTTCACGAACTCCGTCTGGATGATCATCGCGATGGTCGTCGTGCCGACGATCGTCGGACTCATCGTCGCCGCCCTGCTGTTCGACGTCGTCGGACGCAAGTTCGGCGGAAAGGTCGGCAGCTTCCTTCGGGCCACCTACTACCTGCCGCAGATCCTGCCGATCGCGGTGGCCGGCATCGTCATCGGGTGGATCGTCCGCCCCGGCGGCGACGGGGCCCTGAATCAGATCCTCGGCGCCTTCGGGCTGCCGTCGTATGACTGGCTGGGACAGATGCCGTCCGCCCTGATCGTGCTCATGCTCGTCATGGTGTGGGTACAGCTCGGGTATCCGGTCGTGGTCTTCATGGCGGCGCTCCAGCGCGTCGATCCGGAGCTGTACGAGGCCGCCGAGCTCGACGGCGCCAACTGGCTGCAGCGCTTCACCGCCATCACGATGAGCATCATCCGTCCCGAGATCTTCGTCGTGACGCTCACCTGCACGATCGCGGCCCTGAAGGTGTTCGGCCCCGTCTACATCATCACGCGCGGCGGACCCGCGGGCGCGACGCTCGTCCCCGCCTATTACGCGTACCAGGAGTTCTTCACGAAGCGGAACGTCGGCTATGGCGCGACCATCGCGACCGTGCTCACCATCGTCGTGGTCATCGTGTCGATCGTGTTCATCCGCGTGCAGAACTCGCTCGAGCGCAAGGAAAGGGCGGGACTCTGATGCACGCCACCACGGCCATCGTCACCGGCAAGCCGTCGAAGAGCCGCCCCCGTGGCGGCATGACCAAGAAGCGTCCCGTCGACTGGCTGCTGCTCGCCCTCGTCATCGTGGGCGCCCTGCTCGTCATCGCGCCGTTCTACCTGGTGCTCGTCAACTCGTTCAAGTCACCCGTCGACTACGCCACCTCCGGCCCTCTCGCCTTCCCCGAGACGCTCGACTTCGGCGGCATCATCAAATTCTGGGAACGGGTGAACTTCCCGGAGAAGGTCTGGAACTCGATCTTCATCTCCGGCATCGTCGCGGTGCTGGCCGTCGTCATCTCGATGCTCAACGCCTTCGCGATCGGCATCGGGCGCATCCGCGGGCGCAGCTGGATCGTGCTGCTGTTCCTGATGGCCAACCTGCTGCCGCAGGAGGCGCTGCTCTACCCGCTGTACTACATGTTCAAATCGGTGGGCCTGTACGACAACGTGTGGGCCGTGATCATCGTCTTCACCGTGATCCAGGCGGCCTTCGGCACCTACCTGCTGTCGTCGGTGTACGGCACCTTCCCGAAGGAGGTGCTCGAGGCGGCATCGCTCGACGGCGCCAGCCGATGGCAGATCCTGTGGCGGGTGATCTTCCCGATCAGTCGTCCGACCCTGTCGGTGCTGCTCATCTTCTTCTTCATCTGGACGTGGAACGAGTTCCTCATCCCGCTGACGTTCCTCGCCTCGAACGCGAACCAGACCGTCCCCGTCGCGATCAGCGTGCTGCAGGGCGACCGGCTCATGGACGTCACGACGACGAGCGCGTCGGCCCTGCTGGGCATCATCCCCACGCTCATCTTCTTCCTCATCTTCCAGCGCACGCTCACACGCGGCATCACGGCAGGAGCAGTCAAGTAATGAAGTTCACCGACGGGTTCTGGCAGCTGCGTCCCGGCGTCACCGCGCTCCATGCGCAGGAGGCGTACGACATCGCGGAGACCGACGAGACCCCCGACGGCCCCGGTATCGTGATCACCGCTCCGACGATGGTGATCGCCAAACGGGGCGACGTGCTCAACCGCCCGGTGCTGACCACGACGCTCTCCTCGCCCGCCGAAGGCGTGATCCGCGTGCGCATCGCCCACCACACGGGTGGGTCATGGCACGGCGGCTTCACCCTGCCCGGCGCCGGCGGCGGCGCGGCATCCGTCACCGTCTCCGAGAGCGGCGGAGTGCTGGATGCCGGCGCCCTGGTCGCCCGCATCGCCCCGGGCGCGCCCTGGGACCTCGCCTTCGAGGTCGACGGACGCCGTGTGACCGGCAGCGGACACAAGGCGCAGGGCTACATCCAGCTCTCGCCGGGGGCTCAGGTCGACCAGGGAATCGTCTCGAACGCCCGCCAGGGCGGGAGCGCGCCCGCGGCATCCGCCTTCGTCCACGAGCAGCTCGACCTCGGCGTGGGCGAGCACATCTACGGACTCGGCGAGCGCTTCGGACCGTTGGTCAAGAACGGCCAGACCGTCGAGATCTGGAACGCCGACGGCGGCACGTCGAGCGAGCAGTCGTACAAGAACGTGCCGTTCCACCTCTCCGACCGCGGCTACGGCGTGCTGGTGAACGATCCGGGGCACGTCTCCTACGAGGTCGGCTCCGAGGCCGTCGAGCGCGTGCATTTCTCGGTGTCGGGCGAGGTGCTCGAGTACTTCGTCATCGCGGGGCCGACCCCCAAGCAGGTGCTCGGCCGGTACACCGCTCTGACCGGTCGTCCGCCGGTCGTCCCGGCCTGGTCGTACGGCCTCTGGCTGTCGACGAGTTTCACGACCGACTACGACGAGCAGACGGTGAACTCGTTCATCGACGAGATGGCCGCGCGCGAGCTGCCGGTCTCGGTGTTCCACTTCGACTGCTTCTGGATGCGCGAGTTCAACTGGTGCGACTTCGAGTGGGATCCGCGGGTCTTCCCCGATCCGGAGGGCATGCTCGGGCGCCTGCACGACAAGGACCTCCGCGTCTGCGTCTGGATCAACCCGTACATCGCGCAGCGCTCCCCCCTGTTCCGCGAGGCGGCCGATCAGGGCTTCCTGGTGCGCCGCGCCGACGGCTCGGTGTGGCAATGGGACCTGTGGCAGGCCGGCATGGGACTCGTCGACTTCACGAACCCGGACGCCGTCGCCTGGTACCAGGGCCACCTGCGCCGACTGATCGCCCAGGGCGTCGACTGCTTCAAGACCGACTTCGGCGAGCGCATCCCGACCGACGTGGTCTGGGCCGACGGCGCCGACCCCGAGCGCATGCACAACCGGTACACGGAGCTCTACAACCGTGCGGTGTTCGATGTGCTAGCCGAGACGCGCGGCGAAGGCGACGCGGTGCTGTTCGCGCGTTCCGCCACCGCAGGCGGCCAGAGCATGCCCGTGCACTGGGGCGGGGACTCCACCTCGACCTTCGCGTCGATGGCCGAGACGCTGCGCGGCGGCCTCTCGCTCGCGCTGAGCGGATTCGCGTTCTGGAGCCACGACATCGGCGGATTCGAAGGCACGCCGGATGCCGCCGTGTTCAAGCGCTGGACCGCGTTCGGCCTGCTCGGCTCGCACTCGCGCTTCCACGGCTCCAGCTCGTACCGGGTGCCGTGGGCGTTCGACGAGGAGGCCGTCGAGGTGACGCGGCGCTTCACGCATCTGAAGATGCGGCTCATGCCGTACCTGTACCAGCAGGGGCTGGATGCCGCGGCGACGGGCGTGCCGCTGATGCGGCCGATGGTGCTCGAGTTCCCCGACGACCCTGCCGCGACGTACCTCGATCGGCAGTACATGCTCGGCTCGGATCTGCTCGTCGCACCGGTGTTCTCGGCCGACGGTGTCGTGGACTTCTACCTGCCCGAGGGCGAGTGGACGTCGCTGCTGACCGGCGAGACGGTGACCGGCGGTGCGTGGCGGCGCGAGACGCACGGCTTCGATTCCCTGCCCCTGTACGTGCGACCCGGCACGGCGCTCCCGTGGGGCGCACGCGTCGACAGCCCCGAGTACGACTACCATGACGGACTGCGGCTGCGTGTGTTCGCCGGCGGCACGGGAATCGCGTCGGTGACCGTGACCGGCCCCGACGGACGCGCCGTCGCCTACGACGTCGACCTCGAGGAGATCACCGGATGACCACCCCTCTCGCCCCGCGCGACGACTACCGGGGCTCCGGCCTCGTCTTCCCCGAGGGCTTCACGTTCGGCTCCGCCACAGCCTCGTACCAGATCGAGGGCGCGGCGGCCGAAGACGGGCGCACGCCGTCGATCTGGGACACGTTCAGCAAGACCCCCGGCCGGGTCTGGAACGGCGACACCGGAGACGTCGCGTGCGACCATTACCACCGTGTCGACGAGGACCTCGACCTGATGCGCGACCTGGGCCTGCAGGCGTACCGGTTCTCGATCGCCTGGCCGCGCATCGTGCCCACGGCCTCCGGCGAGGTGAATCAGGCCGGGATCGACTTCTATTCACGGCTCGTCGACGGGCTGCTTGAGCGCGGCATCCGTCCGGTGGCGACCCTCTATCACTGGGATCTCCCCCAGTATCTGGAAGACGCCGGCGGCTGGACTGCCCGCGCGACCACCGACGCGTTCGAGCATTACGCGTCGGTGATGGGCCGCGCTCTGGGCGACCGCGTGCACACCTGGACCACCCTCAACGAGCCGTGGTGCTCGGCCTACCTCGGCTACGGGCAGGGCGGGCACGCCCCGGGGCGGCATGAACCGGCATCCGCCCTGTCGGCGGTGCACCACCTGAACCTCGCGCACGGGCGTGCCATCCAGGCGCTGCGGGCGACGTCGAGCGGCGACCCCGACTACTCCGTGACGCTGAACTTCCACGTGCTGCGCGGACAGGGCGACGGTGCGGCCGAGGCGATGCGCCGCATCGATGCGCTCGCGAACCGGGCGTTCACCGGGCCGATGCTGCGCGGCGAGTATCCCGCCGACCTGCTGGCCGACACGGCATCCGTCACCGACTGGAGCTTCGTGCAGCCCGGCGACCTCGCCACAGTCAATCAGCCCATCGACGTGCTCGGCGTCAACTACTACTCGACCGCGACCGTGCGTCTCTGGGACGGCGTGTCCGAGAAGCAGCAGAACGATGGGCACAAGGGCGCCGAGGGCGGTACGGCTTGGCCGGGCAGCGACGGCGTCGTGGAGTTCGTGGAGCAGCCCGGCCCCTACACGGCGATGGGCTGGAACATCGCGCCCGAGGGCCTCGAGGAGCTGCTGGTGTCGTTGTCGGAGCAGTTCCCCGACCAGGCCCTCATGGTCACCGAGAACGGCGCCGCCTTCGACGACGAGGTCGCGGAGGACGGCTCCGTCCCCGATCCGGAGCGCACCGACTACCTGCGCCGTCACTTCACCGCCGCGCACCGGGCGCTCGAGCGCGGGGTCGACCTGCGGGGCTACTTCGTCTGGTCGCTGCTCGACAACTTCGAGTGGGGCTACGGCTACGCCAAGCGGTTCGGCATCGTGCGGGTCGACTTCGACACGCTCGAGCGCACCGTCAAGGACTCCGGGCACTGGTACCGCGAGCTCGTGCGCACGCGGACGGTGGGCGCCTAGGACCGACGCCGGCCCTCCCGCCGCGCGCTCACCTCGGCCGAGCCGTGGACGACCTGACCACGAGTGCCGTGGGGAGCGGCGGCGGGGACTCCGCGTCCTCGTCCCGCAATAGGGCGATCAGGGCCTTCACCGCCGCTTCCCCCTTGGCATCGATGTCTTGGCGGACGGTCGTCAGCGCGGGAGACACGCGTGCCGCGAGCGGGTTGTCGTCGAAACCGACGACGGACAGCTGCGCGGGCACGAGGATGCCCCGGTCCCGCGCCCGCTCCATCACCTCGAGCGCCGCGAGATCGGAGAACGCCAGGACGGCGGTCGGCGGATCGTCGAGCATCCGGTCGATCCGCTCGCGCAGCACGTCGTCCATATCGAGGCCCGCGGTCCCGACCACCGTCGGGATGATCCCGGCCTCGTCCAGCGCACGCATCCACCCCCGGATCCGCCCCGCGATGGTGATCGACGTGGTCTCGAGCGAGATCTCGGATGACGGCCGGTTGTCGGCGTCGAGCGCATCGACGATCAGCGCGATGCGGGAGTGCCCGAGCTCGACGAGATGGCGGGCGGCCTGGTACGCGCCGGAGGCGTTGTCGATGCTGATGTCGGGGACTCCGGGGAGCGGCGAACCCTCGACGTTCACGATCGGCAGCCGACGTTCCCGCAGCGCCGCGTACGCCGACACCGCGGGCGCGCACGAGTACACGATGGCGCCGTCCATCGCGATGTCCCGTGCCGGAACGACGCCGGATTCGCCGGAGGAGTGCAGCAGGACGAGCGAGTACCCCGCGTCGGCGAGCGATCCCGCGACCGCCCGGACGAACCCGACTGCCACGTCATCCGTGAAGGCGTCCCGCGGCGAGTTCGTCAGCACCATGCCGATGACTCCGGTGCGTCCGCGGGCGAGAGCGCGCGCGGCGGGATCCGGCCCCGCGTAGCCGAGCTCGTCCGCCGCGCTCAGGATCCTGGCGCGAAGATCTTCGGAGAGCTGGTCGGGTCGGGAGAAGGCGTTCGAGACCGTCATGCGGCTGACGCCCACGTGCTCCGCAATCGTCTTCAGCGTCACCCGTCCCACATCGACCACCTCCGTCCCCATTCTGCCCGACGGCAGAACGGGAACGGCGGGGATCAGCACGGATCGGGCACGCTCGATGCGGCGATGGGCCGCGGCGGGGGCTCGATGGCCTCGGCGACGCGACGGATGCCGCGCGCCACCGCCGCGCGCACGCGTGCTCGCCACTCCGCCCTCGCGCGTGCCGCGAAGGCTCTATCCCGCGCGCGCATCGCGTCGATGCGTCGCTGGGCGTGAGGGTCGCGTGCTGCGGTCTGGTGTTCGGCCTGGACGAGTGCGGCGATCATCTGGTGTTCCATCATCCTGCCTTTCTGTATCGGTACAGAAGACGGTACTATACCGGTACAGAATCCGCCAGTGCCTTCTGCGCCGCACTGATCGGCGGCGGGCCGGGCGATCAGCTGCGGTCGTCCGTCTTTCCCGGCCGCCGGCGAGCTGTCCATGCCGACAGCGCGGATGCCGCCGCTCCCGCGGCCCGATCGATCGCCTCGGCCGAGCGGCTCAGCACATCCTGAGCTGCGTCCTGCCACGCGGGAATCGTTGTCGCCTCCCCCGCCTGCACCTTCGCCGCGTGCTCTGCCGCCTCGAAGGCGCGCTCGAGCTCGGCCACCGCGTCGCGATATGCGCCGAAGCCGGCGGGCGTGACCCTGCCGGTCGCCGCCCGGCGCATCTCCTTCGCATGATCCGCCGCACGCAGGTACGCGGCCGTCTCCGGTCGCTTGACGTCGGTCATCGCCGGATACCCGATCTGCAGACCCGGGTCGGTCTCGTAGCGCATCCAGCGCGCGATCACGGAGTCGTGCTCGGCCTGCAGACGCTCGAGCGGACGCGGAGCGGATGCCGGGGGGATCGCCGCCCGGGCGGCGTTCAGACGCACCTGCCGGGCGCGCACGTCGGCCGCGGCGGCCTTCGCGTCGCGCTCCCTCTCGCGGAGCATCCGTCGTGCCGCGGCGACCTGCTCGGCCGATGCTCGCTGAGCGGCGCGTTCGGCGGAGATCCGGGTCAGGTCGGCCCGCGCGATCTTCAGGGCCGTTCGTCGCTCCGCCGCGATCTGCTGCGCCGACCGGAGGTCGTGCCTGGCCGCATCGACGGCGAGGCGTCTGCCGCTGACTGTGCTGTTGCGTCGATTCACGCCGATCACCCCCACTGTCCCCACGGCGGCCGCGGATGGCGCGATCCACCACCACTCGGCGACGAGCAGCAAGGGGTCCATCATCCGATGCTACCCAGGGGCAGCGTGTGGCACGCGGGCCCGTGCGACTTCTGCGGCCGATTCCCACCTCGCAGGCGGGGATCGCTCGAGGTTCTGCGGCCGATCGGAACTTCTGCGGCCACATCGGTTCGATGTGGCCGCAGAAGTTGGAGATGGCCGCAGAAGTTAAGAGAAGTTCTGTCCTCCACACTCGGCAGTATCTGTGCACTCTCCCCACTTCTGGCGCCTGTGGCGGACGGGCGAGGCGGCCTCGGACCATCCTGAGGTGATGGACCTGCTCGACTGGCTCACGAAACGAGGTGGCATCGCGCATCGAGCGGATGCCGCGGCCCGCGGCTTCACACCTGATCGGGTGCGCGCAGCGATTCGGCGCGGCGTGGTGCACAGAATCCGAGCGCAGTGGATCGCACTCCCGAGTGCGCCTGTCGACCTCGTAGCGGCGGCGGCTGCATCCGCTCGCCTGACCTGTATCTCGCTGGCACGACGTCGCGGGTGGTGGGTACCTGATGGGGCCGCGTCACGACTCCACCTGCAGGTCGGTCCGAACGCGCACAAGCATCGTGACGACGCTGTCCTGCATTGGGCAGCTCCCCTGGTGGATCGCGGATCTCGCACGCTGACAGCATCCGTCGAGGACGCACTCGCACACCTCGCCCTGTGCTTCGAACGCGAGGATGCTCTCACGATCTGGGACTCGGCGATCAGGGTGGAGTCGCTCGACCTCGAGTCCCTGCGCACGGTTCGCTGGCCGAATGACGCCTCCCGCGAACTCGCGGCCACCGCGCGCGGGCTCTCCGATTCCGGGATCGAGACGCTCTTCGTCGTGCGGCTGAGTTCGTGGGGTGTCCCCCTTCGCCAGCAGGTGATCCTCGCCGGGCATCGGGTCGACGTCGTACTCGGCAGCCATCTCGTGGTGCAGATCGACGGCTTCGCTCACCATTCCTCGGCCGCCGAACGCGGACGGGATGTCGCTCACGATGCAGAACTCCGCCTGCGGGGGTACACGGTGTTCCGCTTCACGTACGCGCAGATCGTTCATGGCTGGGATCGTGTGGAGGCGACGATCTCCGCTGCGATCGCGCGCGGATTGCATCTCCCACCGGCATCGCGGGCGCGGCGGGCATGAACCGTCCCTCAGTTCTGCGGCCGATCGGAACTTCTGCGGCCACATCGGTTCGATGTGGCCGCAGAAGTTGGAGATGGCCGAAGAAGTGAGAACCGCGACCCGCAGGCAGCGCTAGACCAGGGTCTCCTGCCACGCCGCGTGCAGCTGCGCGAACTTCCCGGTGCCGCCGATGAGCGCCGCCGGGGTGTCGTCCTCGATGATGCGACCGTGCTCCATCACCAGCACGCGGTCGGCGATCGCGACCGTCGAGAGGCGGTGCGCGATGATGATCGCCGTGCGGTCCTTCAGCAGGGTCTGCAGCGCGTCCTGGATCAGTCGCTCCGACGGGATGTCCAGCGAAGCCGTGGCCTCGTCGAGGATCAGCACCGCCGGGTCGGCGAGGAACGCGCGAGCGAAGGAGATCAGCTGGCGCTGTCCCGCCGAGACCCGGCCTCCGCGCTTGTTGACATCGGTGCCGTACCCATCCGGCAGCGACGAGATGAACTCGTCCGCACCGACGGCGCGTGCGGCCGCACGGATCTCGTCGAGCGTCGCGTCGGGCTTGCCGAGCGCGATGTTGTCGGCGACCGTGCCGCTGAACAGGTAGGCCTCCTGCGTGACCATGACGATCGCGCGGCGCAGGTCCTTCGGGTGCAGCGAGCGCAGGTCCACGCCGTCGAGGGTCACGTGACCGATCGAAGGGTCGTAGAACCGCGAGATCAGCTTCGCGAGCGTGGACTTGCCCGCACCCGTGGTGCCGACGAGCGCGATCGTCTGACCGGCGGGGATGTCGAGCGAGAAGTTCGGGAGGATCGTCTTCTCGCCGTTGTAGCCGAAGGTCACCTCGTCGAACTTCACGTGTCCGCGCGACTCCCAGAGGTCGACGGGCTTCTCCGGGTCCGGAACCGTCGGCACCTCTTCGAGCACACCCGACACCTTCTCCAGCGCGGCCGTGGCCGACTGGTAGGAGTTCAGGAACATCGCGATCTCCTGCATCGGCGCGAAGAAGTTGCGCACGTACAGCACGGCCGACAGCAGCACACCCACGGTCAGCGCACCCGTCGAGACGCGCACCCCTCCCCAGAGCACGACGACACCCAGAGTGAGCGCCGCGACGCCCATGAGTCCGGGCTCGAACGTGCCGAAGAGCAGCATCGAGCGGCGGTTGATGTCGCGGTAGTCGCCGGCGACCTGCTGGAAGGTCACGTCGTTGCGCGGCTCCTTGCGGAACGCCTTGACGGCCCGGATGCCGGTCATCGTCTCGACGAAGTGCACGATCACCTTCGCGCTGATCACGCGGGACTCGCGGAACACCAGCTGCGACCGCGAGTAGAACCAGCGCATCAGGAGGAACAGCGGGATGCCGGCCAGCGCGAGGATCACGCCCGACTGCCAGTCCCAGATCACCAGGGCGATGAAGGTGAACGCGCCGAACAGCACGCCGGACACGAGGTTGTTGAGGCCTCCGTCGAGCAGCTCGCGGATCGAATCCAGGTCGCTGGTCTGCCGCGAGATGATGCGGCCCGAGGTGTACGACTCGTGGAACTCGAGGCTCAGCCGCTGCGTGTGCAGGAAGATGCGCTTGCGCAGGTCCAGCAGCACCGCCTGCGTGATCCGGGCGGCGATCATCACGTACCAGGCGATGAGCGCGGCGGCCGCGGCTCCGGCGAACAGGTAGATGAAGCCGATCATCAGTGTCGGCATCCAGTCGGCTCGGTCGAGCACCGCCGGCAGCGCCTGGTCGAGGCCGATGCTGATGAGGATCGGTCCCGCGACCTGGAGCGCGGTCGAGATCACCAGCACGACGCCGGCGAGCACGACCTGGCCCTTCAGCGGGCGCACGAGAGAGCCGAGCAGCCGCAGCGAACGGCGGCGGATCGCTTTGCTCTCCTCGCGGGTGTAGCGGGAGCGGTCCTCGTCCTGGGTTCCGGTGATCGCGGCGCTCATGCCTGCACCTCCTCTTCTGCGTTGATGTCTTCTGCGTCGATCGGGGCCTGTTCGAGGTCTGTCTCGTCGTCCGGCTCCTGGCGGATGATCGGGATCGCACCGGTACGCGCAGCCTCCTCCGCCTCGAGGCTGGAGATCACGTGACGGTAGTGGCGGCTCGTGCGCAGCAGGTCGCTGTGCGTGCCCACCGCTGTGACGCGTCCTGCTTCCAGCAGTGCCACGCGGTCGGCGAGCGCCACCGTCGAGGGACGGTGTGCCACGATGAGCGCCGTGGTGTCGGCGAGCACGTGGCGGAGCGCCTCCTCGACGAGGGCTTCGGTGTCGACGTCGAGCGCCGACAGCGGGTCGTCGAGCACGAGCACCTGCGGCTTCGCGGCGACGGCGCGAGCCAGAGCGAGCCGCTGGCGCTGTCCGCCCGAGAGGCTGAGCCCCTCCTCGCCGATCACCGTCTCCACACCGTCCGGCAGCGAGTCCACGAACGACGCCTGGGCGACGTCGAGGGCTTCGCGCAGCACGCGCTCGGCCTCTTCGCTGTGCACGTCCAGCTCGGCTCGTCCGAGCAGCACGTTCTCACGGACGGATGCCGAGAACAGCGTCGCGTCCTCGAACGCCATGGCGATGTGCTGACGGAGCTCCGACAGCGGGAGATCCCGCACGTCGACGCCGTCGAGCGTCACGCGTCCGCCCGTGACGTCGTAGAGACGCGCGGGAAGCGTGGTCAGCGTGGTCTTGCCGCTGCCGGTGAGCCCGACCAGCGCCATCGTCTCGCCGGGGCGCAGCACCAGGTCGATGCCGTCGAGCAGGTCGCGCTCGTTCGCACCGGCATCCTGGTACCGGAAGTGCGCTGCCTCGAAGGCGAGCTCACCGCGCGGGTTCTCGATGTGCACCGGATTCTCCGGGTCGGTGATCGTGTTGATCTCGGAGAAGATGTCGAACACGCGGTCGGTCGCCGTGCGGGCGTCGAGCATGAACGAGAACAGGAACCCGATCGACTCGATCGGCCAACGCAGCACCGTGGCCATCGCGAAGAACGCGAACAGCTCGGGCAGATCGATCGCGCCCTGCGAGATCAGCCAGATGCCCGACATGAGGCTCAGGCCGAAGGCGATCTGCGGCATGAGATCGAGCCAGAACCAGATCGACGCGATCGCGCCGGCCTTGCTCATCTCGGTCTCCCGGAGCGTCTCGGCCTGACGGCTGAAGCGGCTCAGGGCGTGCTTGCCGCGTCCGAATGCCTTCAGCACGCGGATGCCGTGCACGCTCTCCTCGACACTCGTGGCGAGGTCGCCCGCCTGGTCCTGGCTGCGACGCGTGAGCGCGCCGTAGCGCTTCTCGAAGAGGTAGCCGCGCACCCACAGCGGGATGGCGGTCACGAGGAAGATCGTGCCGAGCAGCCAGTGCCAGCGGAAGAGCAGCACCGATCCGATGACGATCGTCAGGACGTTCACGACCAGCAGCACGAGGCCGAAGGCGAGCCACCGGCGGATGAGGCCGATGTCCTGCATCATGCGGCTGAGCAGCTGGCCGGACTGCCAGCGATCGTGGAACGACACGGGCAGCGTCTGCAGGCGCGAGTAGAGAGTCGTGCGCATCTGGTACTCGACCTCGGTGGCCGGGTTCAGCACGAATTGACGGCGCAGCCACACCATCACGGCCTCGCCGAGGGCGAGGGCGAAGACGACGAGCGCGCCGAAGACGATGGCGCTGATCTCGCCCGACCGGACAGGTCCGCCGATGATCTGCTCGAGCACGATCGGGATCATCAGAGCGATGATCGCCGCGACGAGCGCGCTGGCGGCGCCGCCGGCGAGTCGCCAGATGACCGGCTTCACGAAGGGCTTCAGGCGCCACAGTGCGGCCGGAGTGGAGAGGGAGGACGAGGGCGAGGTGTTCTGCGAGGAAGGCGAGGAAGACATGTCTCTCAGATGAGTTTCGTATGGGAAAGCGGTTGCGAAAGGGGCGGATGACAGCACGGACTCGACGAGTCCGGCATCCGATGCGGGCGGGCGGCTCTAGACGAGCGGGCGCGCCGGGGTCGAGCCGAGAGCGTCGATCTGCACAGCGGCGATCGTGATCATGATGTCCTCCTCAGGGGCTCGATGGCGTCGACCGGTTGGCGCGACAGCCCACCAGCCTATGGCTGTGAACCAGCTGAACGCAAGAGTCATTCCCGATTTCCGGTGCGACTCTCCGCGGGCGTCCCGTCAGTCGCGTCCGGTACGACCCAGCTCGGCGCGGAGGAGCCGGTGCAGGTTGAGTCCCAGCACCGACAGGATGTCGTCCTCAGCCCATCCGCGTCGCAGCAGCGCCTCGGTCACCAGCGGCAGGCCGGTCGGCCCCTCGAGCCCGGGGATGTAGCAGTCGACGAGCACGCCTTCGACCAGCTCCTCGACGCAGCACGGTGCTGTCGTGTCTTCGAGCACCTCGCGTACGAAGTCGGGCCCCATGCCCACGTGATCGATCCCCGCGATCGAGACCACGTGCTCGAGGTGGTCGACGACCGTGTCGAGGGTGTGGGTGTCGGCGTGCAGGTACGAGGCGAAGAAGTTGACGCACACCACACCTCCCCCCGCGGCGATGCCGGTGATCTGCTCGTCGGTCAGGTTGCGGTGATGATCGAACAGCGCTCGCGCAGAGGAGTGGCTCGCGATGAGGGGGCGGGTGGCGAGCTCCAGCACGTGGTCGACGCCGGCCGCGCCGAGATGGCTCACGTCGAACATCATGCCCATGCGCTCCATCTCGGCGAAGGCGCGGATGCCGGGACGCGTGAGTCTGCTGCCCGCGGCATCCTCTCCACTGCCGTCGGCGAAGGCGCTCCGGCCGAAGTGCGCGACCGAGCCCACGCGCACGCCGAGACGGTGGACCGTCTCGAGCAGTTCGACGTCTTCGGCGATTCCGGGCATGCCCTCGAGCGCGAGCACGAGCGCGATGCGGCCCTCGGCGATCACACGGTCGATCTCGTCGCCGGAGACGCAGAGCGCCACGGCATCCGCGTTCCCCTCGGCCAGACGGTGCGCGGCCTCGATCATGCGGAGCGTGCGTCGCAGCGCGCCCTCCGGACGATAGGACTCGTCGATGAACACGGGCAGGACCTGGAGATCGACTCCACCCGCCTGCAACTGGGGCAGCCACTGCCGACGGAAGAACGACGCCCACTCGTCGACCGGACGAGTGGCCACCGCGCAGAGCAGATCGTTGTGCGCGTCGGCGACGAGGGCGCTGCGGTGGAGCGCGGCTGCTCGGGTATCGGTCATGCGCCCATCCTGCTCCCCTCGAACGCCTGTTCCGGGCTTATCGCCCGAACGGAGCGAGACGTAACGCGATCGTCACGCAGCACTCAGCGCGCGGCGGACTCCCGGGCGAGCAGGCTCTCCTTCACCGGGAGGCCCCACGCGAAGCCGCCGAGGGTGCCGTCGGTCCGCAGCACGCGGTGGCACGGCACGAAAAGGGCAGGGGCGTTGCGCGCACAGATGGACGCCGCAGCCCGCACCGCCCGCGGGTTTCCCAGTCGCGCGGCGAACGAGGTGTAGGTAAGCGGCTCCCCTGCGTCGATCGCCCGCAGCTCCGCCCAACCTGCCAGCTGCAGCGGCGTACCGGTCTGCTTCACGGCGACCGCGTCGATCGCGGCGAGATCTCCGGCGTAGTACGCGAGAGCCGCTGCGGCGGCATCCGTCTCTCCGTCGCGGATCGCTTCCGGGCGGGCCGAGGCCGACAGTCGTCCGACGATCGCGTCGGCGTCGGCGGTCCAGCCGGATGACAGCACACGCTGCCGGTCGTCGACGAGGATCGTGAAGGCGCCGTCGGGAGTGTCGATGGTCTGGATGAGGGCGGTCATGATGTCTCCTTCAGCGTGCGGTTTCGGATGGCGCGCACTGGTCGCACCGGTGCAGCACGCCAGAGGTGAGCGCTGAGGTAGCTGCGCCACGGGGCGGCCCGCTCCGCCCATGCGACGAGGTGTGCGGGTTCGGCGGGAAGACCCGATGCCGCAGCCCCTGCGCGCAGGGCGACATCTCCGGGGAGCAGGATGTCGGGGTCGCCGAGCACCCGCATGCGCACGTAGTCGGCGGTCCAGGGACCGATGCCGGGCATCGCCAGCAGGGCCGCCCGCTGCTCGACACCGTCGTCGCCGACGGTGAGCCTCAGGGATCCGTCGGCGAGCGCCGCCGCCGCCCCCGTGATGGCGCGGATCCGAGCCGCAGGCCCGCGCAGCACCTCGGCGCCCCGTTCGGCGATCACCGACATGGTCGGGAACAGCAGGCCGTGTTCGGTGCGCTCCCCCAATGCCTCGGCGAGCCCGGTGAGAGCGGTGCGAGCGGCGACCACCGTGATCTGCTGGCCGATCATCGCCCGGATCAGCATCTCGTGCGGGTCGGCGGATCCCGGCACGCGGATGCCCGGGATCCGCGCCACCAGCGGAGCGAGTTCGGGGTGTGACGCGAGCGCCTCGTCGACGGCGATCGGATCGGCGTCGAGGTCGAAGATGCGGCGGACTGTCGCGACGAGCGGGGCGAGGTCACCGAGCTGGGCGACTCGAGCACGCAGGTGCAGGCGTTCCGCCGCATCCTGGCTCACCTCGAACCATGCCGGCCCGCCGGCCATCCGCAGGTGGCGCGAGAAGGAGGTGGACGTCGTCTCCTCGATCCCGGGGACCGCCCGCGCGGCCATCCATGCGAAGATCCCGCTCGCGTCGAGCGGGCCGCGGTACGGGAGCACGAGGTCGATGGCACCCGGGGCGGCCTCGATCCCGGTCGCGCGGCGGCGGGCACGCAGCTCACCGGGCGTGAGGCCGAACACCTCGCGGATCGTGTCGTTGCCTTGGCGGATGCTGGCGAAGCCGGCCGAGAACGCCACATCGGAGACAGGCATGTCGGTACCGACGAGCAGCATGCGCGCGGTGTGCGCGCGGTGCGCCCGGGCGAGGGCCAGCGGTCCGGCACCGAGCTCAGTGCTGAGCAGTCGTGTGAGATGCCGGGAGGAGTAGCCGAGTCGCGCGGCGAGACCCGGCACGCCTTCGCGCTCGACGACGCCGTCGGCGATCAGGCGCATCGCTCGGGCCGCCGTGTCGCCGCGCACGTTCCACGCCGGCGAGCCGGGAGCGGCCTCCGGGAGGCAGCGCTTGCACGCGCGATACCCGGCCTCGTGCGCGGCGGCACTGGTCGGATAGAAGGTGACGTTCTGCGGTTTCGGGGTGCGGGCGGGGCAGCTCGGCCGGCAGTAGATTCCGGTCGAGCGCACCGCCGTCACGAACTGCCCGTCGAAGCGCGTGTCGCGCGCATTGATCGCGCGATACCGTTCGTCGAAGTCGGTCAGCGGGAGGCTCATGTCTCCACTCTGCCACCGGCCGCCGACATCGACTGGCGGAAATCGGACATCGTGGTGAGGTGGTCGTCGAGACCCCTGCTCACCGCCGAGACCCCGGCCTGCAGACGCGTGCAGGCCGGGGTTTCGGTGAAGATCGGGGGTCTCGGCGGACGCCGCCGCGACTCAGTGGAAGAAGTGGCGCTCCCCCGTGAAGAACATGGTGACGCCGGCCTTGCGCGCGGCATCCACGACCTCCTCGTCGCGCACCGACCCGCCGGGCTGCACGATCGCCGTGACCCCGGCGTCGATGAGCACCTGGGCGCCGTCGGCGAACGGGAAGAACGCGTCGGATGCCGCGACCGATCCGGCCGCGCGGTCTCCGGCGCGCTCGACCGCGAGGCGGCACGAGTCGACCCGGTTGACCTGGCCCATGCCGACGCCGACCGTGGCGTTGTCCTTGGCGAGCACGATCGCGTTCGACTTCACCGCACGGCAGGCCTTCCATGCGAAGATGAGGTTCACCATCTCCTCGTCGCTCGGGCGCTCGCCCGACACGAGCTCCCAGTTCTTGGCGACCGAACCGATGTCATCGGGGAACCGGTCGGCGTCCTGCAGCAGCAGGCCGCCGGAGACCAGGCGCACGTCCATCCGCTCCTGCTGCCAGTCCTCGGGCAGCTGCAGCAGCCGCAGGTTCTTCTTGGCCTTGAAGACCTCGAGTGCGGCGGGCTCGAACGACGGCGCGACGATGACCTCGGTGAAGATGTCCTTGAGGTTCTCGGCCATCTTCAGCGTGACGGTGCCGTTGGCGGCGATGACGCCGCCGTACGCCGAGACCGGGTCGCACTCGTGGGCGCGCAGGTGGGCGCTCGCGATCGGGTCGAGCGCGTTCGGGGCGGTGGTGGCGATGCCGCACGGGTTGGCGTGCTTGATGATCGCGACGGCCGGCTTCACCATGTCGTAGGCGGCGCGCAGCGCGGCATCCGCGTCGACGTAGTTGTTGTACGACATCTCCTTGCCCTGCAGCTGCGTGGCCTGGGCGATGCCGTGCCCGCCGGCGCGCGTGTAGATCGCGGCGCGCTGGTGCGAGTTCTCGCCGTAGCGCAGCGTCGCCAGGCGCTCGGCCTGGATGGTCAGGTGCACGGGCAGGTCGCCGGGCTCGGAGAGCGTGCCCTCCGCGAACCACTGGGCGACGGCCGTGTCGTAGGCCGCGGTGTGGGCGAACGCCCGCGCGGCGAGCTCGCGGCGCTGCGCGAGCGAGGTCCCGCCCTCGGCGATCGCCGAGATGAGGGCCGGGTAGGACTGCGGAGAGACGACGATCGCGACGTTGGCGTGGTTCTTCGCCGCTGCGCGCACCATCGCCGGTCCGCCGATGTCGATCTGCTCGACGACGTCGTCCCCCACGGCGCCGGAGGCCACGGTCTCGACGAAGGGATAGAGGTTCACCACGACGAGTTCGAAGGGCTCGATTCCCAGCTCGTCCAGCTGACGTTCGTGATCCGCGAGGCGGAGGTCCGCCAGCACAGCTCCGTGCACCTTCGGGTGCAGCGTCTTGACGCGTCCGTCGAGCATCTCGTCGACTCCGGTCACCGCGGCGACATCGGTCACGGCGTAGCCCGCATCGCGGATGGTCGCGGCCGTGGAACCGGTCGAGACGATCTCGACGCCGGCGTCGGCCAGCGCCTCGGCGAGCACGAGCAGGTCGGTCTTGTCGCTCACCGAGACGAGCGCGCGCCGGATCGGCACGGTGTCGCGGTCGCGGTAGAGCGAGGGGTCGTGGCGGGGGCCGGCCATGGTGGGCTCCTTCGTGCGTGAGGTGCGTCGGGTGGAAGCGGTCAGGGGGTGGGCGTCAGCGTCAGCTCGCCGGTGGCGATGGCGCGAACGACGTCGATGAGCAGGCGGCGTTCGACGGGCTTGATGCGCTCGTGCAGGCTGTGCTCGGTGTCTCCGGCGAGGATCGGCACGCGCTCCTGCGCGAGGATCGGGCCGGTGTCGACGCCGTCGTCGACCACGATGACGCTGGCGCCGGTCTCCGACGCGCCCGCGGCGAGCGCATCCCGGACGCCGTGCGCACCGGGGAACTCCGGAAGGAACGCAGGATGGGTGTTGAGCAGTCGCGGCGAGTACGCGGCGACCAGCGCGGGCGGCAGCAGGCGCATGAGCCCGCTGAGCACGACCAGGTCGGGGTTCCAGACGGCGAGCTGGCGGCCGAGCTCTTCGCCCCAGGCCTCGCGGCTGTCGTGCTCGTGCCAGGGGACGGTGAAGCTGGGGATGCCGAACTCCTCGGCGTGGGCGAGGCCGTCGGCTTCGCGGTCGGCGCCGACCACGACGACCCTGGCAGGGAAATCGGGGTGACGAGCGGCCTCGAGGAGGGCGCGAAGGTTCGAGCCGGTGCCCGAGATGAGAACGGCGACCGTGAGCACGCGCCCAGTCTACCGGGGCGTCGGGCGTGCTCCGGCCCCGCATCCGCCCGCCGCGCGGAGGTCAGTCCGGACGGTCCGAGGGGTCCCGCTTCGGGATGACGAACCCGCGCAGGTCGTCGAGTGGTGCCGTGTCGGCGAAGGGGGTCGGCGCTCCCGACAGCGAGGCATCGGATGTCGCGCCGGGCACGGCATCCGGACCGTCCACGATGGTGTCGGCCGACATCTCCGCCAGCCACCGGTCGGTCCTCTCCTCGGCCAGTTCGTCGCGATGACGGGGCGAGAGCAGCAGGATCGCCGCACCGAGGAGCACCTCTCCGCCGAGAGCGAGCGCGAAGGGAAGCGGCGCCGGTCCGACCTCGGCGAGCCGTCCGGGCCCCATCGACCCGGAGACGAGCACCGCAGCGAGCGCCGCGACTCCCGCCGTCATCACGCTGATGCCGAGCGCGATCACCGCCCGCTGCCCCGCGCCGAGCGGAGTGTCCTCCCAGACCAGGCGCGAGCGGACCGCCCAGCCGGCGAACGCACCCGCGGCGATCGGGATGAGCACGACGATCAGCATCCAGATCGAGCTGTTCTCCGGCAGCAGGCCGAAGACGGGGATGCCGGGGACCACACCGAGCTGCGTACCGGCCGGCGACACCGCGGTGCCGACGCCGACCGCGAAGCCGGGTCCGGCGAGCCACGAGATCACCCACACGATCAGCGTGGGCAGATAGACGAGCTGGCCGAGCGTCATCACCGTCAGTCCGAGCACGTCGACCCGGGCGGCCTGGAACAGCGCGACGACCTCGCCGCCGCGCAGCGCGACCATCACGGCGAAGGCCAGGGCGGCGGCACCGGTCACGGTCACGAGCGCGAACGCCGTCCCCCGCGCGATCGCGGCGGGAACCGGAGCCCAGTCGTCCCGGGCGTCGACGGCGTCATGGACACGGTCCAGCAGGCCGCCGTCACCGTCTTCCCACGCGACGCGGACGCCCCCGCAGATCGCCCCGACGAGGTACACCGCCGACGGGAGCAGGATCGCGAGGAGCAGCGAGGTCTGCGCCGCGGCGAGCCGGGCGCTCAGCGCCACCCCGGTCGCGATGAGGGCGAACACCGTCGCGCCCGAGAGAGAACCGAGGAGCCAAGCACCGGCGGCGGCGGCGCGCTTGCCCGAGCGGGCGGCGAAGAGCAGCGTGAAGAGCAGGAACGCCAGCGGCGTGATCGACACGGCGAAGCTCGCGGCCTCGGCGGGGATGCCGAGGGAGACGATCAGCGCGTCGGGGATCGTCACCTCGAGCGGCACGCCGTGTCCGAACTCCCACAGGGTTCCGGCGAGCGGCCAGAGCGCACCCCAGTCCGCGGTGACGCCGAACGCGAGGGTCCACAGCAGCGTCAGCGGCGCCAGGAGCACGGCGAGGCCGACCGCCGCGGCGATGGCGGCGTCGAAGGCGGCGAGGAGCGCGACGAGGAGGCGTTGCATATCGAATCGAGACTACGACGAGTTCCCGCTCACCGTCTGGGGGCGCGCGCTGGGCGGACGACACGATAGCGTCTTCTCCGGAGGTTCCCCCGATGACAACTGCCCCATCCCCCGCACAGGCGCCCGCCGAGCCCACGAGCGCGCTCGACCGCTTCTTCGAGATCAGCAAGCGAGGATCGACCGTCGGCACCGAGATCCGCGGCGGCCTGGTCACTTTCGTCACGATGGCGTACATCGTGATCCTCAATCCGATCATCCTGTCCGGCAAGCCCGACGTGGCGGGCGACGTGCTCGCCTTCAACGCCGTCGGAGCCGCGACCGCGCTGACCGCCGGCGTCATGACCATCCTGTTCGGCCTCGTCACCCGTCTGCCGTTCGCCTTCGCGGCGGGTCTCGGCATCAACGCCTTCGTCGCGTTCTCGGTCGTCGGCCAGGTCACGTGGCCCGAGGCGATGGCCCTCGTGATGATCAACGGCCTCATCATCGTGCTGCTCGCCGCGACCGGCCTGCGGAAGGCGATCTTCGACGCGGTGCCGTTCCAGCTGAAGATCGCGATCACGGTCGGCATCGGCCTGTTCATCGCCTTCATCGGCTTCGTCAACTCCGGGTTCGTCACCGCGACGGGCGCGTCGTCTCCGCCCGTGGGCCTCGGCGTGAACGGCTCGGTGGCGACCGTGCCGAGCCTGCTGTTCGTGGTGACGCTGCTGCTCACGGGCATCCTCGTGGCGCTGCGCATCAAGGGCGGCATGCTGATCGGCCTCATCGGCGGTACCGTGCTCGCCGTGATCGTCGAGGCGATCTGGCACATCGGCGCCCGCGGCTTCGATGATGAGGGCAACGTCGTGAACCCCGGCGGATGGGGACTGACGGTCCCCGCGTTGAACGGCTCACCCGTCAGCGTTCCCGATCTCAGTCTGGTCGGCGCCGTCGACTTCACGTTCGACTTCGGCAAGGTCGGCATCGTCGCGGTGGTGATGATCGTCTTCACCCTGCTGTTCACGAACTTCTTCGACGCGATGGGCACCATGACGGGCCTCGCGAAGGAGGCGAACCTCGCCGACGACAACGGCGACTTCCCCCGCATCAAGTCGGCGCTCATCGTCGAGGGTGTCGGCGCGATCGCGGGTGGCGCGACGTCGTCCTCGTCGAGCACGGTGTTCATCGAGTCGGGTTCCGGCATCGGCGAGGGTGCGCGCACGGGTCTCGCGAACGTCGTCACCGGCGTCGTCTTCCTGATCGCGATGTTCTTCACGCCGCTGACATCGATCGTCCCCACCGAGATCGCCGCCGCGGCCCTCATCATCGTGGGAGCGATGATGATGTCGCAGATCCGTCACATCGACTTCCTGGACTTCCGGGTGCTGCTTCCGGTCTTCCTCACCGTCTCGGTCATGCCGCTGACGTACTCGATCGCGAACGGCATCGGTGCGGGGTTCGTGAGCTGGGTGCTCATCCACGCGTTCTCCGGCAAGGCCAAGACCATCAGCCCGCTGCTCTGGGTGGTCGGCGCCGGGTTCCTGATCTTCTTCGCCCGCGGTCCGATAGAAGCGCTCTTCGGCGTCGGGATCTGATATCCCGTCATGGAGGAGGGGCGGATGCTGCGGCATACGCCCCACCTCTCGTCTCGGTGCATGTAGCGCGCACGAACGCGCTCTGGTAGACCGGAGGCACCTCCAGAGCAGAAGGTGAAGCGATGCCCGAACTCGACGCGGCCGCCGGTGCCCGCTACGTCACCGATGGCGGACTCGAGACCGACCTGATCTTCCACCACGGCGTCGATCTGCCCGATTTCGCCGCATTCGTGCTGCTCGACGACGACCGCGGTCGCGCTGTCCTCCGCGAGTACTACCGCGGGTTCGGGGAGGTCGCCCGCACGCACGCGGCCAGCCTCCGGCTCGAGTCGGCGACCTGGCGGGCGAACGCGGACTGGGGCGAGCGGCTCGGGTACGACGCAGGAGCCCTCCGCAGGGCCAACGCCGAGGCGGTGAACCTGCTCCACGAGGTCGCGGCGGACTTCCGCGATCTCCCCGAGGTGCGGCTCGTCGGGGTGATCGGCCCCCGAGGCGACGGATACCGTCCCGGTTCCTGGGACGCCCGGACCGGAGCCGATGACGCGCTCGCCTACCACCGGGCGCAGGTGCAGGCCCTCAGCGATGCCGGAGTGCACGTCATCACGGCGTACACGCTCACGGATCCTGCCGAGGCGATCGGCATCGTGCGTGCCGCACGCGAGGCCGGGATGCCGGTGGAGATCTCGTTCACCGTCGAGACGGATGGCTCGCTCGCCTCGGGCCGCACGCTGGTCGAGACGATCGACCTCGTCGACGCGGTCGCTCCGCCGGACGGCTACCTGTTGAACTGCGCCCACCCCGAGCACCTCGACCGGGCGATCGATGCCGCGGTGACCGCGAGGATCATCGGCATCCGTCCGAACGCCTCCCGGCTCTCCCATGCCGAGCTCGACGAATCCGAGCAGCTCGACGACGGGGACCCCGTCGATCTGGCCGCCCGCACCGTCGACCTGCTGGAGCGGATGCCGGCCGTCCGCGTGATCGGCGGATGCTGCGGCACCGACGTGCGGCATATCGCGGAGATGTGGAGACTCATCAGCGCACAGGAGGCCCGCTGATCCGCCACGTCTCCGGCGGATCTCAGGCGTAGGCCGCAGCGAAATCGGGAGCGGGCTCGATCGGCTCGATCACGTCGATGAGCACGCCGCCCGGCGCCTCGACGATGAAGTGCCGCTGACCGAAGGACTCGTCGCGCAGGGGCAGCCGTTCGGGCAGACCGCGCTCCCCCACCAGCCGGGCGTGCTCGGCGGCGGCATCGGCGACCTCGACGTTCAGCAGCAGGCCTCGCACCGGTTCCCGGAAGCCCGCGGGGATGGTCTCGTGGCGACGGTCGAGAATGGCGAGTTCGCCGCCCTCGACGCGCAGGCTCAGGTACCAGTCGGCCTCGAAGGTCGTCTCGAAGCCGAGCTCTTCGCGATAGAACGCGGCGGCCGCGACGACGTCGTCGACCATCAGCACCGGGTAGAAGCTCGTGATCTCCATCGGGATCTCCTTTACATACTTTATGTTTGTATCTCGATCTCTAGAATACATACACACCGTACGTAAGGGAATCCCATGCCCCGAGCATCCGCCGCCGACGCCGCAGAGACCGCCCGCCGCATCCTCGATGTCGGCAGCGCTCACTTCGCGGAGCACGGCTACGCCGCAGCATCCGTCGACGACATCGCTCGGGCAGCGGGCGTCACGCGGGGTGCGGTCTACCACCACTACGCGTCGAAGCCGCTCCTCTTCGCCGCGGTCGCCGCCGCCCAGCAGCAGCTCCTCGCCGATGCTATCGGCACCGCGACGGCCGACAGCACGCCCGATGCGGCGCTCCGCGACGGCAGTCACGCGTTCCTCGACGCGATCACGCACGGCGCGGCGGCACGCGTGCTGCTCGTCGACGGCCCGGCTGTGCTGAGCTGGGACGAGTGGCGGCGGTTCGACGCCGACGGCCCGGCAGCGACACTGCGCGCAGGTCTCGCGGAGGCCGGTGTCGCGCCGGCCCTGCAGGAGGCGCTGACGGCAGCGCTGTCCGGAGGCATGAACGAACTCGCGCTCTGGCTCTCGGAGCGGCCGACGGATGCCGCAGCTCGCGCCCAGGCGCACGATGCGCTCGGCCTGCTGCTGGACGCCGTGGCTCCGCGTCGGTCCTGACCGCGGCCCAGGGCCCACTTCTGCGGCCGACTCGAACTTCTGCGGCCTCCAGGGCGGCGGATGGCCGCAGAAGTTGCGAACGGCCGCGGAAGTTGCACCGCCCGGACATGAAAGAAGGCCCCAGAGTGGAGTCCGGGGCCTTCCGTTCAAGCGTAGCTCAGGTCAGAGACCTTCGACAATCGCGCGCATCAGGTCGGCGGTCTCGGACGGCGTCTTGCCGACCTTGACTCCGGCGGCCTCGAGGGCCTCCTTCTTCGCCTGAGCGGTGCCGGCCGAGCCCGAGACGATGGCGCCGGCGTGGCCCATGGTCTTGCCCTCGGGAGCGGTGAAGCCCGCGACGTAGCCGACGACCGGCTTGGTGACGTTGGCCTTGATGTAATCGGCCGCACGCTCTTCGGCGTCGCCGCCGATCTCGCCGATCATCACGATGGCCTTGGTCTCGGGGTCGGCCTCGAACGCGGCGAGCGCGTCGATGTGCGTGGTGCCGATGACCGGGTCGCCGCCGATTCCGATGGCGGTCGAGAAGCCGAGGTCGCGCAGCTCGAACATCATCTGGTACGTCAGGGTTCCCGACTTCGACACGAGGCCGATCGGTCCCTTGCCGGTGATGTTGGCCGGCGTGATGCCGACGAGCGCCTCGCCCGGGGTGATGATGCCGGGGCAGTTCGGCCCGATGATGCGGGTCTTGTTGCCCTTGCTCTGCGTGTAGGCCCACGCCTCGGCCGAGTCGCCGACGGGCACGCCCTCGGTGATGACGACGAGCAGCGGGATCTCGGCGTCGATGGCCTCGATCATCGCGTCCTTCGTGAAGGCGCCGGGGACGAAGGCGATCGACACGTCGGCGCCGGTCTCCTTCATGGCCTCGGCCACGGAGGCGAAGACGGGGAGCTCGACGGCGTTGCCGTCCTTGTCGGTGTGCGAGACCGTGGTGCCGGCCTTGCGGGCGTTCACGCCGCCGACGACCTGGGTGCCGGCCTTCAGCATGAGTGCCGTGTGCTTGGTGCCCTCGCCGCCGGTGATGCCCTGGACGATGACCTTGGAGTCCTTGTTGAGGTAGATCGACATTCTTCTAGTCCTTCAGTCTCAGCGCCGGGTCAGGCGTTGGCGAGCTCGGCGGCCTTGTCGGCGCCCTCGTCCATGGTGGCGGCCAGGGTGACGAGCGGGTGCGCGTACTCGGCGAGGATCGCGCGACCCTCATCGACGCGGTTGCCGTCGAGGCGCACGACGAGCGGCTTGGAGGCGGTGGCCCCCAGCGTCTCGAGGGCGCCCTTGATGCCGTTGGCGACGGCGTCGCACGCCGTGATGCCGCCGAAGACGTTGACGAACACGCTCTTGACCTGCGGGTCGCCGAGGATGACGTCGAGGCCGGCGGCCATGACCTCGGCCGAGGCGCCGCCGCCGATGTCGAGGAAGTTGGCCGGCTTGACGCCGTTGTGGTTCTCGCCCGCGTAGGCGACGACGTCGAGCGTCGACATGACGAGTCCTGCGCCGTTGCCGATGATGCCGACCTCGCCGTCGAGCTTCACGTAGTTGAGACCGGATGCCTTGGCCTTGGCCTCGAGCGGGTCGGCCGCATCCTTGTCCTCGAGCGCTTCGTGCTCGGGGTGACGGATCTCGGAGGCGTTGTCATCGAGCGTGACCTTGCCGTCGAGCGCGATGATGTCGCCCTCTTCGGTGCGGACCAGCGGGTTGACCTCGACCAGCGTCGCGTCTTCGCCCTTGTAGACGTCGAAGAGCTTCACGAACACGTCGGAGACCTTCTCGACGAGGTCTTCCGGGAAGTTCGCCGCACGGGCGATCTCGACGGCCTTCGCCTTGTCGATGCCCGTGAGCGGGTTGACCTCGACGCGTGCGAGCGCCTCGGGACGCTCGACCGCGAGCTCTTCGATCTCCATGCCGCCTTCGACCGAGCAGAGGCTCAGGTAGGAGCGGTTGGCACGGTCGAGCAGCACGGAGAAGTAGAACTCCTCGGCGATGCGCGCACCCTGTGCGACCATGACGCGCTTGACGACGTGGCCCTTGATGTCGAGGCCGAGGATGGCCTTGGCCGCCTCGTACGCCTCATCGGGGGTCTTGGCGACCTTTACGCCGCCCGCCTTTCCGCGGCCGCCGGTCTTCACCTGCGCCTTGACGACGACCACTCCGCCGATCTTCTCGGCTGCCGCCCTCACCTCTTCAGGGGTGTCCGCGACGATGCCGGCGAGGACCGGCACTCCGTACTTCTCGAAAACGTCTCGTGCCTGGTACTCGTACAGATCCACTGTGGTTCCTTCACTGGGCTGCTGTCTGGTAATTCTCTCGATGTCGAGACATCGACCAGTCCCCCAGCCTACTACCTCGGCCTGACCATCCCTGCGGCGCTACCTCTAGGCTCTGTCTATGCACGAATCCGCAGCACCGCGCGCCGCCGTCGTCGCCGCAGCCCTCGAGCTCTTCCAGGATCAGGGGTTCGAACAGACCTCCGTGGAGCAGATCGCGAAGGCGGCCGGGGTCTCGCGGTCGACCTTCTTCCGGCAGTTCGGCGGCAAGGAGGACGTGGTCTTCGCCGACCACGAGGTGCTCCTGGGACAGCTCAGGGAATTCCTCGCCGAGGGGCACGACGATCCCTGGGTGGCCGTGTGCGCGGCATCCGAGTCCGTCTTCGCGCACTTCGCCCACGACCCCGATCTCGCCCGCCGCCGCTACCAGATCGTGCGACAGGTGCCGGTGCTCCGCGAGCGCGAGATCATCACGGTGTTCCGCTACGAGCGGCTGTTCGACGAGTACCTGCGCGGCGCGCTCCCGGGTGTCGACCCGCTGGATGCCGTCGGCTTCGCCGCTCTCGTGACCGCCGTGCACAACCATGTCCTGCGTCAGCTGCTCCGCGGCAAGAAGAAAGTGCCGCTGTCGACGCTGCAGACCGCACTGGCCGACGTCCGCCGCCGCTACGGCGTGGGAGAGGATGCCGCTGCCGGAGCGCCGGACGACGTCGTGGTCGCGGTGTTCCCTCGTTCGATGCCGATCGCCGAGGTGACGCGCCGGTTGAAGTCGGAGCTCGACTGACTATCACGGGTCGTGGGACCGAGTATCGAGGAGTACGATACTTGGTGCCACGAAGGAGTCCCCATGAGCACCGAAGCCCTCCCCTTCCCCGGCGAGCGCGTCTCGTCGTACGACATCACCGGACGCCAGGACAGCGACTACTACGCCGTCTTCGCCGACATCCCCGCCCCTGACCGCGAGGCCTGGGACCGCGCGAAGGCCTACATCGACGAGGTCGCGCCGCAGATGGCGGATGCCTGGGACCGCGCCGAATACCCGCTCGACGCCGCACGGCGGATGGGCGAGATGGACCTCGTCGTGGACGGGATCGACCATCCATCCCTCACCCGCCTGTCGCCGCTGGCCGCAGGACTCGTGAACATGGAGATCTCCCGCGGCGACGGATCGCTCGGCACGATCCTCGCGGTGCAGGGCGGACTGGCGCTGCGCACGCTCGCGCTCTTCGGCTCGCCCGCCCAGCAGGAGAAGTGGCTCACCGCCCTCGCCGACGGCTCGGTGCTCGGCTCCTTCGCTCTGACCGAACCCGACCACGGCTCGGACTCGGTCTCGCTCGAGACCGTCGCCCGACGCGACGGCGACGGCTGGGTGATCCGCGGCGCGAAGAAGTGGATCGGCAACGGCGCCTCCGGAGGCGTCACCTTCGTCTGGGCGCGCGTCGACGACGAGACCGCCGACGAGCACGGCGCCGTGCGCTGCTTCCTCGTCGAGCAGGACACCCCCGGATACACGGGAACGGTGATCCGCGGCAAGGCGTCGCTGCGGGCGATCCACCAGGCCCACATCCGGTTCGACGACGTGCGCGTGCCGCTCGACGCGGTGCTCCCGGGCGCGAAGAGCTTCCGCGACGCCTCGACCGTGCTCTACGCCACCCGTTCGGGTGTCGCCTGGTCGGCACTGGGCCACGCGACCGCCTGCTACGAGGCATCGTTGGCCTACGCCAAGGAGCGCGTGCAGTTCGGGAAGCCGCTCGCGAAGTTCCAGATGGTGCAGGAGCGCCTGACCCACATGCTCCAGGACCTCACCGCGATGCAGCTGTACTGCCGGCGGATGGCCGACCTCGAGACGGCGGGCGAGCTGCGGCCGACCCAGGCGTCGCTCGCGAAGTTCCACAACACGCGCGCCGCGCGCCGGATCGCGTCGATCGCCCGCGACCTGCTCGGCGGCAACGGCATCCTGCTCGAGAACGGCGTGATGCAGCACATGGCCGACATCGAGGCCATCCACACCTACGAGGGCACCGAGAGCGTGCAGGCCCTCCTGCTCGGACGCGACATCACCGGGATGAGCGCGTTTGCCTGAGGCGCAGACGTCAGTCGCGCTGCCGGATCATGCAGACGAGCCGGTCGCGCCCATCCCAGCTCGGCACCTCTCGGAATCCGCGCGATTCGTAGAGGCGCCGTGCTCCGATGCGCCAGTCCCAGACCGAGAGACGGATGGGTCCGTCAGACGCGGCGACGGCCGCGTCGAGCAGGGCGGACCCGATCCCGCGGCCCCTCAGCGCGGGTGCGGCCCAGAGACGCTTGATCTCCGCGTCGCCGCCCCGCGGCGCCACGACGACGACCCCCACGACCGCTCCGTCGAGATCGGCGACGAGCACGTCGAAGTCGTCGTAGGCCGCGACCGGATCGTCGACCTCGGCGCGGTAGCGCTCGGGGAGGGCGCCGCTCTTCCCGAGCGGCTCGGAGGAGACCCCTTCGCGACGCTTCTCCGCCTCGGTCTGCCGGAGGTATTCGCCGACAGCCGCAGAGACGGACACCGCATCCGGTCCGAACAGCTCGGCCCGGCGGATCACCGGATGGTCGCGGTCTGCCCGCATCGTTCTCGGATTCCGGTCAGTCGCAGCCGCAGGCTCCGGCGGCCGTCTTCACCATGAAGCACACGTCGCAGACGCCGTAGTCGCGTTCGGCGACCGGCGTCGGCGGGCGCTCACCGCGGGGCGCGGCGACTCGCGGCGTGGTCGCGCGCTTCACCTTGGGCTGCGCGATCGGCAGGAACTCGGTCGGGTGATTGACGTAGAAGTACGGCGGCCGACCCTCGCTGGGCTGAAGACGCAGCGGAGCGGCGCCGATCACGAGGCGCTCGTCCTCGGTGAAGCCGTTCGTGTACGTGCGGCCGATGTGCAGCGATGCGCCCTCACCGCGGCGGATCGCCTCGATGTAGCGGCCGCGGTCGATGTACGAGCTGATGCCGATCGCCTCGACGATGGCCGTGATGAACGCGTAGTTCGAGATGTCGATGCGATGCGCGCGCAGCGCTTCGTTGAGGGAACGGTATGGACGGGACGTGCCTGCGGGCGTGGGCCCCTGTACTTCTTTCATCCTCTCCAGGATCGCACGTCTGGCGGGCGGCCACGACCGCTTCTGTCTCGACCGCGTGCAAGACTGGCGTCATGGCACGGGCGACGATCATCGGCTCCGGTCCGAACGGACTCGCTGCCGCCGTCGCGCTCGCGCGCGCCGGCTACGACCTACGGGTGCTCGAAGCCGCCGACACGATCGGCGGCGGGGTGCGCACGCAGGAGTCGACGCTCCCCGGGTTCCGGCACGACGTGTGCTCGGCCGTGCACCCCGCCGCCGTCGCCTCTCCGTTCTTCCAGGCCTTCGGACTCGGCGAGCGCGTCGACTGGGTCCGCCCGGAGATCTCCTACGCGCATCCGCTCGACGGAGGCCGCGCCGCCATCGCCTGGCGCGACATCGACCGCACGGCCGCCGACCTCGGCGTCGATGCGCAGGCGTGGCTGTCGCGTGTGCGCCCGCTCAGCTCCCACATCGAGGGCGTCGTCGACTTCACGAACAACCAGCTGCTGCGTGTGCCGCGCGACCCCGTCACCGCCGCGCGCTATGCGATCCGGATGCTGGACCAGGGCACTCCCCTCGCCGAACGGGCTTTCCTCACCGACGCGGCCGCCGCCCTGATGTCGGGCGTCGTCGCGCATGCGAACTCACCGCAGCCGACGCTCGCGGGCGCCGCGGCGGGTCTGCTCCTCGCCGCGCTCGCGCACGCGGGAGGCTGGCCGTATCCCCGCGGCGGCACGCAGCGCATCGCCGAGGCACTGGTCGCCGACATCGAGTCCCATGGCGGCACGGTCGAGGCCGGAGTCCACGTCACCGATCTGCGCACACTCGACTGGGGTGACCCGGCGCGCGGCGACCTGCTGCTGCTCAACACCTCGCCCCGCCTCGCCCTCACCCACCGCGATGTCCCGTCGGGGTATGCGCGAGCGATCGAGGGCTTCCGCTATGGCGCCGCGGCGGCGAAGGTCGACTTCGCCCTCGACGGCCCCATCCCGTGGACGAACCCGCTCGTGCGACAGTCGCCGACCGTGCACCTGGGCGGCACGCGCGCCGAGATCTGGGCGAGCGAGAACGCGGTCGCGGCCGGTCGCGTCAGTGATCGACCCTATGTGCTGGCGGTGCAGCCCTCCGTGTTCGACGACTCTCGGGCGCCCGAGGGCAAGGCCGTGCTCTGGGCGTACATCCACGTGCCGAACGGATCGGACCTCGACCCCACCGAGCTCATCACCGCGCAGGTCGAGCGCTTCGCGCCGGGTTTCCGTGATCTGATCCTCGCGCACCACGCCGTTCCGGCATCCTCTCGAGAGGCGATCAATCCCGCGGAGATCGGCGGGGACATCTCCGGCGGCGTCTTCGACATCCGTCAGGCGCTGCGCAGGCCCGTCCTGTCTCCGACGCCGTGGCGCACGCCCATGCGCGGCGTGTACCTCGCATCCGCGTCGACACCGCCCGGGCCCGCGGTCAACGGCATGGCCGGCTGGCACGCGGCCCGCACCGCGTTGCGGGATGCGGGAACTCCCGCGACCCTGGGCGACCTCTTCGGCTGACCCCGCGCGCCGCCCTGGCACGCCGGGGCCGCCCCTTCCTTCGCGCGTCGGCCGCCGCCAGGATGGGAGCATGCGCTACGACATCCCCGCCCCGATGCTCGCGAAGGCCGCAGCATCCGTACCCGACCCGGCGAAGACGCCGGGAGGCCTGCTCTACGAGCCGAAGTGGGACGGCTTCCGCGGCCTCATCGCCTGGGACGGCGAGACGGTCGAGATCGGCTCTCGCGGAGCGAAGCCGCTCACCCGCTACTTCCCGGAGCTCGTCGAGGCGATACCTCAGCTGCTGCCGGGCCCGTGCCTGCTCGACGGCGAGATCGTAGTCGCCACCGGGCCCGCCGGTGCGCAGCGCCTGGACTGGGAGGCGCTCAGCCAGCGCATCCATCCGGCGGCGTCGCGCGTCGCGAAGCTCGCCGCCGAGACACCCGCGATGTTCATCGCGTTCGACCTGCTCGCGTACGGCGACGACGACCTGCTCGACCAGTCGTTCGAGACACGTCGGGCGCGGCTCGAGACCGTCATGGACGGCGTCGAGCACCCCCTCCACATCACCCGCACCACGCGTGATCGCGAGGCCGCCGTGCGCTGGCTCGCCGAGTTCGAAGGGGCGGGACTCGACGGCGTCGTCGCGAAGCCGCTCGATCAGCCGTATGCCCCGGGCAAGCGCACCCTCATCAAGATCAAGCACGCGCGCACGGCCGACGTCGTCGCCCTCGGCTATCGCATTCACAAGTCCGGCTCGGGTGTCGGCTCGCTCCTCGTGGGGCTGTACGACGACGAGGGCACGCTGCGTCAGGTCGGCGGGGTCGCCGCGTGGAGCGACGTACGACGACAGGAGCTCGTCGACGAGCTCGCACCCCTCGTGGAGCGCGATGAGACCGGCGAAGCCGTCACCGGGGAGAGCGAGCGGTCGCGGTTCAGTGGCGCGAAGGACGTGTCGTTCGTGCGTCTGCGGCCGGAACGCGTTCTCGAGGTGCGCTACGACCAGCTCGAAGGCGCCCGGTTCCGTCACACGGTGCAGTTCGACCGCTGGCGCCCCGACCGCGACGCCCGGTCGTGCACGTACGACCAGCTCGACACGGTCGCCGGTTACGACCTCGCCGACGTCCTGCACTGACGCGGGTCAGTCGCCGGTGGGGTTCCCGTCGGCATCCCAGTTCCCGGCGACCTTCTTGCTCGGCTGCACGCGGGGAGGCTCACCGGGCATCTTGGGGAACTCCGGCGGGAACGGCAGCTCGCCCAGGCCGTTCTCCTTGTCGCGCTCCCACCATTCGAGCAGTGTGTCGATGCGACCGGGCGAGGACTGCATCTGCGCCCACGGATCGCCGATGTCCGCGAGACGCTGCGGAATGCTGCGCACCGTGAAGGCGGTCGGATCGAGGCCGTCGAGTTCGTCCCACAGCACCGGCGTCGACACGGTCGCGCCCGGCAGCGCGCGGGGACTGTAGGCCCCCGCCATGGTGCGGTCCCGATTCGCCTGGTTGAAGTCGACGAAGATCCGCTCCCCGCGCTCCTCCTTCCACCAGTTCGTCGTCACCTGCTCGGGCATGCGGCGCTCCAGCTCCCGCCCCGCGGCGATGACCGCATGCCGCACGTCGAGGAACTCATGCGTCGGCTCGATCGGCGCGAAGATGTGCAGGCCCCGGTTGCCGCTGGTCTTCGCGAACGCCTCGAGGCCCGCTTCCCGCAGCACCTCGCGGAGCGTGTGCGCGGCCGTCACGGCATCCGCGAAGTCCGTGCCCGGCTGAGGGTCGAGGTCGATGCGCAACTCGACCGGGTTGTCGGGGTCGGTCGCGAGCGAGGCCCACGGGTGGAAGACGATCGTGTTCATCTGCACGGCCCAGACGATCGCACTGGTCCGATTCAGGACGATCTGCGGATGCCGGCGCCCGCTGTTGTACGTCATCATCTCGGCATCGACGAAGTCCGGGGTGCCCTTCGGCGGGTTCTTCGAGAAGAATCCCTCCTTCCGCGGCTTCCCCGCCGGCTCGATGCCGTCGCGGAAACGTTCGAGCGACACTGCCCTGTTTCCGTTGGCGGCGAGGAACGGCGTCGAGACGAGCTGGACGTATTCGGCGAGCTCCGCCTTCGTGATGCCGAGGTCCGGCCACACGACGCGGTTCGGGCTGGAGAGCGCGACTTCGCGCTCTCCATCGGAGTCGGCGACGGTCAGGGTCACACGTTCGGAGGCCATGCTCCGACCCTAGAGCGCCGACCGATTCCGCGGAAGCCTGCGCTCAGTCGCCGAGGTCGACGGCGAGCACGAGCACCGGCGCGAGGGCGTCGCGCTCGACGACGATCGACGGCCCGGCGGAGTCGACGATCACGCCGGCCATCTCCTCGTGGCTCGCGAGCACCTTCGCGAGCTGCTCGGGTTCGAACGGGAGCGGCCGGTCGCCTCGGCCGAGCGCGATGACCTCGAGCGGATGGGAGAAGAGCTGCAGGAAACGTCGGCCATCGGCCGTCTGCGCCTCGGCGATGCCGGGCTGTCCGGTGCCGGAGCCGTCGTTCACCGCCACCCACATCTTCTTCGTGGCGAGAGCCTCACCGACCTTGACGGTCGAGTCCTGTTCGCGGGGAGCCGCGAGCAGGGACTTCACGGTCATCTCGACGTCGGCCTGATCCAGCGTCTTCTGCAGCAGCTCGGTCGGGAAGACGACGCGGTGCGGGGCCGACGCGTTGTCGACGATCAGGCCCGCGAAGTCGCCCGAGACCACCTGCTGCAGCACCGACGTGACGGGCTGCGCGACCGCCGAGGTGGCGGCGGGATCATCTTCGAGCTTCACCGAGTCGCGCACGGCGGCGGCCGAGCTGAACGCGAGCATGAACTGACGCTCGGCGTCACGGACGACCGCGACCGCGAGCGGCGTGCCCTCGCTGATCTGCGTGCGGGCATCGCCGATCACACGGATGTACAGGTGCCCCTGCAGAGCCTGGCGCATCACCCCGAGCAGCTGCTCGTTCGTCGCACCCGCCTCGACCTCTTTGAGTGCTTCGCGGAGCAGGACGTTGTCCTTCATGCCCGCGATCGTCTCGGTCTGCTCGGGCGGCAGCATCGGGGCCAGCGGAAGGCGCCGGTCTGTCGCGATGGCGGGCTGCGGGGCGGGAGACGGCGGCGTGGGAAGCCCGGACGCCGTGACGGGACGATCTCCGGATGCGGCGCTGTCGGGCTGCGCATCGGTGTCGGGCAGCGCGACCTCGGGGCCGGCTGCGGCGCCGACGCCCCGGAAGGCCTGCACCGAGATGCCGATGGACGGCGCCTCGGCGACCGGCTCGGCGGGTGTCGTCCCCGGCGCTGCCTCCGGCGCTGTCTCCGCGCGCGCCGTCTCGGCGTCGGCTGCGGCCGTGCGGCTCGAGTCGACGTCAGGGGCGTCGGCTGCGGGGGCGACGGCGTCGTCGCTGGACTTCTTGCGGCGGGAGAAGAGGGCCATATGAGCCAGCCTAACCCGCTCGCGAGACCTAGATCTTCTCGATCGGCGCGACCTTGATGAGCAGCTTCTTCTGCCCGGCGCTGTCGAAGCGCACGTGCGCGATGCGCTTCGCACCCTCACCGGTCACGGCGTCGACCCGCCCCTCGCCGAAGTCGACGTGCCGGATGCGATCGCCGGCCGTGAGCTCGAGATCGCCGTTGTCGCGCATCTTGGCTGTGACGCGGTTGGGGAACTTGTCCATCGCGGTCGAGAGCGGCTTGAGCGACTCTCTGCCGGGCAGCGCCTTGACCGCGAACCTGTCGCCGGAGCCGGAGCCGGACCCCGAGCCGCCGAATCCGCCGCCGCGTCGGGCGTTGAGCGCCCGCGACTGCATGCCGCCGCGCGAGTTGACGTCGCCCGGCGACTGACGCCAGTCGATGAGTCCGGCGGGGATCTCCTGCAGGAAGCGGCTGGGCATGGCCACCGTGACCTCGCCGAACTGCGCACGGGTCATCGCGAGTGACAGATGCAGTCGCTTGCGGGCGCGGGTGATGCCGACGTAGAACAGTCGACGCTCCTCCTGCGGACCACCGGGTTCTCCCGCCGAGATGCGGTGCGGGATGAGGTCTTCCTCGACGCCCGTGACGAACACGGCGTCGTACTCGAGGCCCTTCGCCGTGTGCATCGTCATCAGCGACACCGTGCCGGATTCATCGTCGAGGTCGTCGGCATCCGACACCAGCGCGACCTCGGTGAGGAAGTCGACGATCGTGCCCTCGGGGTTGTTGCGGGCGAAGTCGCGGGCGACGGCGACGAACTCGTCGAGGTTCTCGACACGCGCCTCGTCCTGCGGGTCGCGGCTCGCGCGGAGTGCATCGAGGTAGCCGCTCTTGGACAGCAGCAGGCTCAGGCCGTCGGCCACCGTGGTCGGCGCGGGGAGCTCGCCGGATGCCGGGAGCATGATCGCGGTCGCCTCGGCCAGCACCGCATCGAGCTGCGCGATCGCGCCTTGGATCTTCGGGCCGAAGCCGAGCTGCGCCGAGTTCGCCAGAGCGTCTCGGAAGGTGATGTCGTGCTCTTCGGCGAACCGCGCGATCGCGGTCTCGGTGACGTCGCCGATGCCACGACGAGGCTTGTTGAGGATGCGTCGCACCGACATCTCGTCGGCCGGGTTCGCGACCGCCACGAGGTAGGCCAGCGCATCTTTGATCTCGGCGCGCTCGTAGAACTTCGTGCCGCCCATGATCTTGTACGGCACGGCGGAGCGGATGAAGATCTCCTCCAGCGCACGCGACTGCGAGTTGGTGCGGTAGAAGACGGCCATCTCGGAGTACGGCATGCCCGCCCGGCGCAGCACCTCGATCTCGTCGGCCACGAACTGCGCTTCGTCGTGCTGCGAGTAGCCGGTGAAGCCGATGATGGCGTCGCCGTCGCCCTTGTCGCTCCAGAGCTTCTTGTCTTTGCGGTCGAAGTTGTTGCCGATGACGGCGTTCGCGGCCGACAGGATGTTCTGCGTCGACCGGTAGTTCTGCTCGAGCAGCACGACGCGCGCACCCGGGAAGTCGCGCTCGAACTCGCTGATGTTGCGGATGTCGGCGCCGCGGAAGGCGTAGATCGACTGGTCGGAGTCGCCGACCACGGTGAGCGAGGCGCCGGCCTCGTCGGACCCCGCCGAGGGCTCGGGCTCGAAGATCATCATGCCGTTCGAGGCATACGGATCAGCACCCTGACCGGACACCGGTCGGGTCAGCTCGTGGATCAGCGCGTACTGCGCGTGGTTCGTGTCCTGATACTCGTCGACGAGGATGTGCCGGAAGCGGCGCCGATAGGTGTCGGCGACCTGCGGGAAAGCCCGGAAGAGGTAGACCGTCTGCCCGATGAGGTCGTCGAAGTCGAAGGCGTTCGCCTTCTGCAGCTGGCGCTGGTAGTCGGCGAAGAGCTCGACGAAGATGCGCTCGGCGGGGTCGCTCATGTTGGCCTGACGCGCGTACGACTCGGCATCGGACAGCTCGTTCTTGAGCTTCGAGATGCGCCCCTGTACAGCTGCCGGGGTGAGGCCGTAGGCATCGGCCTCGTGTTCTTTCACGAGTCGCTTGATGAGTGCCCGCGAGTCGCCCGAGTCGTAGATCGTGAACGACTTCGTGAAGCCGAACTGCTCGGCCTCGCGGCGCAGGATGCGCACGCACGCGGAGTGGAACGTCGAGATCCACATGCCTCGCGCCGCGTCGCCGATGAGGCCCTGCACGCGCTCGCGCATCTCGCCCGCGGCCTTGTTCGTGAAGGTGATCGCGAGGATCTGGCTCGGCCATGCCTCGCGTCCGCGCAGCAGCGACGCGATGCGGCGGGTGAGCACGCTCGTCTTGCCCGATCCGGCACCCGCGACGATCAGCAGCGCGGGTCCGCGGTAGGTGACGGCTTCGAGCTGCTGCGGGTTCAGTCCGGCGAGGAGATCGTCCTGCCCCTCGGCTCCTGCGGAGCGGGGGCCGACGGTTCCGGGAACGATGAGAGGGGCTTCGGTCATGGCCTTATGAGTCTAGGCGGCGGCACCGACACAGGGTGCCGGCCTCCTTCGAATCGCGCACCTGGTCGACTTTCGGGCCCGAAAGAGACCAGGT